>MDSV01116461.1_pt1 | contig 10939 bp, 12 predicted proteins | sample 810851 | NCBI WGS metagenome assembly MDSV01 (sample SAMN05326640, study PRJNA326480) | marine metagenome | isolation source: seawater | place: Atlantic Ocean: North East | collected 2012 | reverse complement strand
TTGATGTAATTTTTTAAAAACTTAACTATATTAATAACATGATAGAATATTTACCAATTCTTGTTTTTCTTGTGTTTGCATTGTTTTTTTCGTTTGGCGCCTTTTTTTTATCTATTCTAGTTGGAAAAAAGTCACCTTATGCTGAAAAAAACTCTACATACGAATGTGGTTTTGAACCATTTGATGAAACAAGAGGAAAATTTGAAGTTAAATTTTATTTAGTTGCCATTTTGTTTATTATTTTTGACCTAGAAATTATATTTCTCTTTCCATGGGCAGTTGCATTCAATGAAATTGGGATGTTTGGTTTCTGGTCAATGATGTTTTTTCTATTTGTTTTGACAGTTGGTTTTTTATTTGAATGGTTGAAAGGAGCTTTAGATTGGAATTAAAAAAAATTGATGCAAAAAACTATGATCAAATGGAAAAACATATTTCGAAGCATGGTTTTTTAATAACGAAAGCAAATGATTTAATAAATTGGGCAAGAGCCGGTTCTTTGTGGCCAATGAGTTTTGGCCTCGCGTGCTGTGCTGTTGAAATGATGCAGTCTGCTGCCAGCAGATATGATTTCGATAGATTTGGAGTTGTATTTAGACCTAGCCCTAGACAATCTGATGTTATGATTGTGGCTGGAACTCTAACAAATAAAATGGCCCCAGCTTTAAGAAAAGTTTATGATCAGATGCCAGAACCTAGATGGGTTATTTCGATGGGTAGTTGTGCTAATGGAGGTGGATATTATCACTACTCTTACTCAGTTGTAAGAGGATGTGATAAAATTGTACCAGTTGATATTTATGTTCCAGGTTGTCCTCCTAGTGCTGAGGCATTGTTGTATGGAATACTTCAACTTCAAAAAAAAATAATGAGAGATAATAAAATATATAGGTCATGAGTCAGATAAAACACGATAAATTCATCTTGGAGATGAAAGATTTAATAAAAAGTCTAATGACTTTTTGCAAGTTCAAAATAAGTGTCTTAAATAACGAGATAAGCATATTTGTTCAGGATAAAGATATACTAAAAACATTGATGTTTTTTAAAGATAACCCTTCTTTTAACATGCATACACTCATTGACTTAACTGCTGTTGATTATCCAAGTGAAGAGAAAAGATTTTTAATAATTTACAACCTTTTAAGTGTTTCAAAAAATTTTAGAATTAAGGTTAAAACTTGGATTTCAGCTGATCACCCTATTAGCTCTGTAACTGAAATTTTTCCTTGTGCTAATTGGTATGAAAGAGAGGCATGGGATTTATTTGGAATTAGGTTTGTTGGACACCCAGATCTGAGAAGAATCTTGACTGATTACGATTTTATTGGTCATCCCCTAAGAAAAGATTTTCCTTTAACTGGCTTTACACAAGTAAAGTTTGACGATGAATTAGGTAAGGTTATTAGTGAGCCAGTTAAACTTGAACAAGAATATAGAAACTTTGATAATTTGAGCCCTTGGGAAGGAATGTCAAAATATCTTCCTGGTGATGAAAAATCTGAGAAACTCGATGAGTAAAATAGAAAACTACAGTCTTAATTTTGGTCCACAGCATCCTGCAGCTCATGGTGTCTTAAGACTAGTTCTTGAGCTTGATGGAGAAATAGTGGAAAGAGCCGACCCTCATATAGGGCTTCTTCATAGAGGAACAGAGAAACTTATTGAAAATAAAACTTATATTCAAGCCTTGCCTTATTTTGATAGACTTGATTATGTTTCTCCTATGTGTCAAGAACATGCTTACGCATTAGCAATAGAAAAGCTCTTAAAAATAGATGTTCCAATAAGAGGTCAATACATTCGTGTTTTATTCTCTGAAATTACAAGAATTTTAAACCATATTCTTAACATAACTACATTTGCTCTAGATGTTGGAGCAATGACACCCTTTTTATGGTTGTTTGAGGATAGAGAAATATTAATGGAGTTTTATGAAAGAGTATCAGGGTCAAGATTACACTCAGCATATTTTAGGCCTGGAGGTGTTCATAGAGATATTCCTGATGGTCTTTCTGATGATATTGAAAATTTTTGTGATAAGTTTTTATCTCACATAGATGATACTGAAAAACTGATTGAAAAAAATAGAATATTTAGACAAAGGTCAGTTGGAATTGGAAAGATTTCCTTAGATGATGCGCTTGAATGGGGCTTTTCTGGACCTTGCATCAGAGCCTCCGGTTTAAACTGGGATTTAAGGAAAAAACAACCTTATGATTGTTACAATGAAATGGATTTTAAAGTACCGACGGGATCAACTGGTGATTGTTTTGATAGGTTTCTCGTGAGAGTGGAGGAAATGAGACAATCTGTATCAATAATTAGGCAATGTCTGAAAAACATTCCTGATGGACCGTCAATTAGTAACGACCCTAGAGTGGTTCCTCCAAAAAGAGACATTATGAAAGAATCAATGGAATCTTTAATAAACCATTTTAAACTTTTTACAGAAGGTTTTCATGTTCCTCCTGGAGAAACATACACAGCAGTTGAAGCTCCTAAAGGGGAGTTTGGTGTTCTTCTCATTTCAGACGGAACAAACAAACCTTATAGATGTAAGATTAGATCACCAGGTTTTCCTTTTCTTCAGGCTACCGAATTTATATCTAAAGGACATATGCTTTCAGATTTAGTAGCAATTATTGGAAGCCTTGACGTTGTTTTTGGAGAGATAGATAGATGAGCCAAATATCTTTTAAAAAAATTGCCGAAGACAATAAACAACCTGAAAAATTTTCTTTTAATAGTAATAACTTGATATTGGCAAAAAAAATTTTAAAAATTTATCCAAAAAACTTCAAAGAAAGTTCCATAATGCCATTGTTATCGATAGCTCAAAATCAAAACGATGGTTGGTTACCAAAAAAAGCAATTGAATATGTTTCTAGTTTTTTAGAGGTTCCTGAAATAAAAGTATTAGAAATAGCTACATTTTATTCTATGTATAATCTTTCACCAGTTGGAAAGTTTCATATTGAAGTTTGTGCAACATCACCCTGTATGCTTAGAGGTTCGGATGAAATTTTGTCATTTTGTGAAAAAAAACTAGAAATTCAAGTCGGTGAGACTACAAAAGATAAGATGTTTTCATTAAATAAAGTAGAATGCCTAGGAGCATGTGTAAATGCGCCTGTTGTGAAAATTAATCAAAACTATTATGAAGATTTAGATTTAAATACCACTGACAAATTAATTGATAATATAACAAATAATAAAAAAATTAAAATTGGTTCTCAATCTGGAAGAAGAGGTTCGGAGCCTAGAAAGAGTTCTTATGATAAAAAAAGATAATATTATTTTTAAAAACCTTCATGGTCGATATGACCCTTTTCTTAAATCTGCATCACAAAGAGGAGATTGGAAAGATATTAGAAAAGTTTTGAAAAAAGACCCTCAAGAAATTATTAATATTATTAAAGAATCTGGATTAAGAGGAAGGGGCGGCGCAGGTTTTTCAACTGGTATGAAGTGGGACTTTATGCCAAAATCTCGAGATAAACAGCATTATTTAGTTATTAATGCAGATGAAGGTGAACCAGGAACATGTAAAGACAGAGATATTATTAGGAATGAGCCTCATAAACTTATCGAGGGTTGTTTAATTGCAGGTTACGCAATTGGAGCTACCAAATGTTATATTTACATAAGAGGAGAATTTTTCAATGAAGCGTCAATTCTCCAAAAAGCTATTGATGAAGCCTACAAAAATAAATTGCTTGGAAAAAAGATCAAAGGCTCAAACTTTGATTTTGACCTTTATTTACATTATGGTTCAGGAGCATATGTTTGTGGAGAAGAAACGGCTTTAATTGAGAGTCTAGAGGGAAAAAAGGGTCAACCTAGGCTAAAACCTCCTTTTCCAGCAAATGTAGGACTTTATGGCATGCCAACAACTGTAAATAATGTTGAAACCATTGCTGTTGTTCCTTCCATAATAAGAAGAGGACATAACTGGTTTAGTGAATTAGGTAGAAAAAACAATTCAGGGTCTAAAATATTTTGTATATCTGGTCATGTAAATACCCCATGTAATGTCGAAGAAGAACTTGGTGTACCATTGAAATATTTGATTCAAAAATATGCTGGTGATGTAATTGGTGGTTGGGATAATTTACAAGCAATTATTCCTGGGGGTTCATCGGTACCACTCTTACCCAAAGATTTATGTGAGGACGTTTTGATGGACTTTGATTCATTGAAAGATGCTGGTTCAGCATTAGGAACTGCTGGTGTAATAGTAATAAATAAAAATGCTAATATTTCCAAGGTTATCTTGAGGCTTTCAGAGTTCTATAAACACGAGTCATGTGGACAATGTACCCCTTGTAGAGAAGGTACTGGTTGGTTAATGAGAATGATGGATAGAATCTATAAAAATGGTGCAACAGCTGATGAATTAGATCTTCTTCAAGAAGTAACTAAACAAATTGAGGGACACACAATCTGTGCACTTGGAGATGCAGCGGCGTGGCCAATCCAAGGATTATTAAAACACTTTAGAGGTGAATTATTAAAGAAACATAAAAAAATTGATAAGGTTGCCTAAATGGTTCAGGTTTTTATAGACGAAAAAGCTTATGATGTAGAAGATGGTATTACAGTAATTCAAGCATGCGAATCAGCTGGAGTTGAAATTCCTAGATTTTGTTATCACGAGAAACTTTCCATAGCAGGAAACTGTAGAATGTGTCTAGTTGAAATGGAAAACTCGAATAAACCAGTTGCCTCTTGTGCAATGCCTGTTGCTGAGGGAATGAAAATCAAAACTAACTCTGAAATGGTTGTAAAAGCAAGAAAAGGTGTGATGGAATTTCTTTTAATCAACCATCCCTTAGACTGCCCAATCTGTGATCAAGGTGGGGAATGTGACCTTCAAGATCAAGCAATGGCATATGGCACTGGAATTAGTCGTTTCGTTGAACAAAAGCGTGCGGTTAAAGATAAAAACTTAGGTCCTTTAATTCAAACACACATGACAAGATGTATACATTGTACAAGGTGTGTTCGTTTTTCCGAGGAAATTGCAGGAAATCATACACAATTAGGCGCAATAGGTAGAGGTGAGGATACTGAAATTACGACTTATCTAGAAGAGTCCATGGATTTTGAAATGTCTGGAAATGTAATCGACTTGTGTCCAGTTGGAGCATTGACTTCAAAACCATATGAATTTGTCGCAAGACCCTGGGAATTAAAAAAAACTGAGACAATCGATGTTTTTGATGCAGTTGGGAGTAGCATAAGGATTGATTCTAAAAGCGATAAAATTTTAAGAGTTTTACCAAGAATTAACGAAGATATTAATGACGAATGGATTTCTGATAAGACAAGGTTTGCTTACGATGGGATTAATAATCAAAGAATTGATAGATATTATTCAAGAAACACCGAAGGAAAATTAATTGAGGAACACGAAGAAAATATATTAAAAGTCATTCATCATAATTTATCGAATACTAAACACTCAGAAATAGCAGCATTAGTTGGAAACACACTTGATTGTGAATCTATATTTTCATTTAAAAATTTTCTTGATGAGCTAAAAATAGAAAATTATGACTGTAGACAAGATGGTTCATTTTTCATTCCATCACAGAGATTTTCTTATATTTTTAATTCCACTATTAAAGGAATTGATGATTCAGATTTGTGTCTTTTAGTCGGGACAGATATAAAAAAAGAAGCACCAATTTTATCATCGAGAATTAGACAAAGGTTTTTATCTTCCCATAAAAGCTATAAAATCTTTAGTATAGGTAATTTTAACTTAAATTTTTCAGTAAATTTTCTTGGAGGAACATCCTCTTCATTAAAAAAATTAAACGAAAAGAAAAATTTAGAGTTTTTTAAAAAGTCCCAAAAGCCTTTATTTATTTTAGGTCAGGGCGCAATGTGTCAAGATGATGCGGAAGATATTTTTAATTATTGTCTAAATTTTTATCAAAAAATTTCTAAAAATTTTGACTGGAATGGGTTTAATGTTTTGCAAACATTTTCAGGAAGAGTTGGTGCCTTAGATCTTGGATTTTATAATAAAAAGAATATTTCTAGGTCTCTAATAAAAAAAATATATGAAGGAAAATTTAAAGTCTTATACCTAATGAGTGCAGATGAACTTGATTTTGATAAAATACCTAAAAAAACTTTTGTAATTTATCACGGCCATCACGGAGATAAAGCAGTAAAAAGAGCTGATTTAATAATTCCAATGAGTTGTTTTACTGAGAAGGAAGGGATATATGTTAACCTGGAAGGTAGGCCTCAAATCTCTGGTCAGGTTAAGTTTCCAATTGATGGTGTGAGTCATTCATGGGATTTCTTAAATAAGCTGTCCAAATTATTTAATTTTATTCCTTTTTACAGTCAAAATGATTTAAGAGAAAAGATGTTTTTGAAACATGAGCATCTTGGTTATATAAATGAAATTAAAAACTCAAAAATAAGCAGGAATAAATCTAGCAAGCATAGACTTTCAAGCCAAGAAATGAAATCGAATATATCAAATTTTTATATGACAGACTCAGTAAGTAGAAATTCGCAAATAATGTCAGAGTGTTCTTTGGCTTTTTTGAAAGAAACTAAGTAAATGTTTTTTGACATTTTAATTATAATTTTTAAGATTTTACTTATAGTCATCCCATTATTAATTTTTATCGCTTACTTAACTTATTTTGAAAGAAAAGTAATTGGTGCAATACAGCTTAGAAAAGGACCAAATGTTGTTGGCCCCTTTGGTTTACTTCAACCTATTGCAGACGGAATAAAACTATTAACCAAAGAAACTATTTTTCCCGATAACTCCAATAAAATAATTTTTATCATTTCACCAATTCTCACTTTTACATTAGCTCTTATTGGCTGGGCTGTAATACCAATTGATTATAAAATTGTTCTTGCTGATATTAATGTAGGTGTAATGTATATTTTTGCTGTTTCATCTCTAGGTGTGTATGGAATAATTATGGCTGGTTGGGCTAGTAATTCCAGATATGCATTTCTAGGTGCACTAAGGTCTGCAGCACAGATGATTTCATACGAAGTATCTATTGGTCTTATAATAATTTCAGTTTTGATTACATCTGGATCATTAAATCTAAGTGAAATTGTCATGAAACAAAAAAGCATGTGGTATGTAATCCCACACTTTCCTATGTTTGTTATCTTCTTTATATCTACTTTGGCAGAGACAAACAGGGCTCCTTTTGATCTTCCAGAGGCTGAATCAGAATTAGTAGCTGGTTATAATGTTGAATATTCTTCAATGTCTTTTGGACTTTTTTTCCTAGGAGAATACGGAAACATGATTCTTATGAGTTCAATGTCAACAATTCTTTTTTTAGGTGGATGGTTGCCGCCGGTAGATATAGGATTTTTTCAAAATATTCCTGGTTTTATATGGTTTTTATTAAAAGTTACTTTTTTACTTTTTCTTTTTCTCTGGGTCAGAGCCACACTTCCTAGGTACAGGTATGACCAATTAATGAGGCTAGGTTGGAAAGTTTTCCTTCCTTTATCACTTGCTTGGATAATAATTACATCTTCTGTTGTTATTTATTTACAAAATTAGATAATGAACCCATGAAAAAATTAAATAAAATAGCATTTGTTTTTAAAGAATTTTTTTTATTAGAGATAATTTCTGGTTTATTTTTAACATTAAAATATTTTTTTAAACCTAAAGTAACTATTAATTATCCATTTGAAAAAGGTATTTTAAGTTCAAGGTTTAGAGGTGAGCACGCATTAAGGCGATATGATTCTGGGGAAGAGAGGTGCATTGCTTGTAAGTTATGTGAAGCTATATGTCCAGCACAAGCAATTACAATTGAATCTGAACCAAGAAATGATGGATCAAGGAAGACTACAAGATATGATATTGACATGACAAAATGTATTTACTGCGGATATTGTCAAGAATCATGCCCCGTTGATGCAATAGTTGAAGGACAGAATTTTGAATTTGCAACTGAAACGAGGGAAGAATTAATATATAATAAAGATAAGCTGTTAGAAAATGGTGATAAATGGGAAATGGAAATTAGTAGAAATTTGAAAAAGGAATCAAAGTATTTATGAGCCTATATTTTTTTTATTTTTTTTCGTTTATAGTAATTTTATCAAGTTTTATGGTTATTTTTGTTTCAAATCCTGTTCACTCGGTTTTGTTTTTAATTTTTACTTTTTTTAATGCTGCAATTATATTTTTGATTTTTAAAGCTGAGTTTTTAGCCATGACACTTCTGATAGTTTACGTTGGAGCGGTCGCAGTTTTATTTTTATTTGTTGTCATGATGTTAAATATATCAGAATCAATTTTAAAAGAGGGCTTTTTGAAATATTTTCCTTTTGGCCTACTATTGATTTCAATTTTTTTAATTGAGCTTTTTATGATTTTTAATTCAGATAAAATTATTTTTCCTGAAAGTGGTTTGTTAAAAATTAACGAAATAATGAACCTTGGGATGGATAATACGAAATCTTTAGGTTTATTTTTGTATACAGATTATTTTATTATTTTTCAAATTTCAGGTTTTTTGCTGTTACTCGCAATGATTGGCGCAATTGTTCTCGCCCATAGTGATATTAAAAATCCAAAAAGTGTTTCTCCAATTAACCAAAAAAGTGTTGATAAAAAAACTATCATTAAACTAAATTAATCATGCAACATATTCATTTTTTGATTTTATCTACTTCAGTCTTTGCAATCGGTTTTTTAGGTATATTTGTTAATAGAAAAAATATTATTACAATTTTAATGTCAATAGAACTAATGTTACTTTCAGCAAATATTAATTTTGTTGGGTTTTCATATTTACTTGATGATTTATCTGGTCAAATTTTTTCATTATTTATTTTGGTTGTAGCTGCAGCTGAGGCTGCAATAGGCTTAGCAATTTTAACTATTTTTTTTAAAAAAACATCCTCAATTAGTATTGATACTATAAGTAAATTAAAGGGTTAAAATTGTTTTTTGTTTCTGTATTTCTTCCACTGCTAAGCTTTTTAATTTGCGTCTTTTTTCAAAATAATTTTTCAAAAAATCATTTGAATTTTTTGTCCTGTGCAATGATGATTATTGCTACGATTTTATCTTTTTGCTCACTAATATTTGTTATGATAAATGGTGAGTCAATTATAATCATGAGTAGATGGATTGATTCTGGCAATTTAAGTTTAGATTGGTCTCTACAATTAAACCTTCTTACTACATCAATGGTATTGATGGTAAACTTAGTATCTACCTTGATTCATGTTTATTCTGTAGGTTACATGGCGAAAGATCCAAAAAGAATATTATTTATGGCATATTTAAGCCTTTTTACATTTTTTATGCTTTTTTTAGTATCATCTTCAAATCTTCTTCAACTTTTTTTAGGTTGGGAGGGTGTCGGTTTAACTTCTTATCTTTTAATTGGATTTTGGAATTATAAAGAAAAAGCTAATACTGCTGCTTTAAAAGCTTTTATTGTTAATAGGGTTGGTGATGCCGGATTATTGTTAGCTTTGTTTACAACTTTTATTGTTTTTGGAACTTTAAATATCAGTGAAATAAAAATTTTAATTAATTCACAAAATGAATCTTATTTTAATTTTTTGGGGTATGACATACATTCACTTACATTAATAAGTTTACTTTTATTTATTGGTTGTATGGGTAAATCAGCTCAATTTGGCTTACATGTTTGGTTGCCGGATGCAATGGAGGGTCCCACACCAGTCTCTGCATTGATTCATGCTGCCACCATGGTAACAGCAGGTGTTTTCTTATTAATTGTAATGTCTCCGTTAATAGAATCCTCTCAGTTTTCTTTGAACTTTATTCTAATTGTTGGTTCGATTACCTGCATCTTTGCTTCCTCTGTAGCAATTTTTCAGAGTGATATCAAAAGAATCATTGCTTACTCAACTTGTAGCCAATTAGGTTATATGTTCATGTCCATAGGTTCCTCGGCATACACTCTTGCTTACTTTCATTTGTTATCACATGCTTTTTTTAAAGCACTTTTATTTTTAGGAGCGGGGTCAGTAATTCACTCTATGTCTGACGAACAGGATATAAAAAAAATGGGTGGGTTATACAATAAAATACCTTTAACATATATAACTATGTTAATAGGTTCTTTGTCATTAATTGGTTTACCATTTCTAAGTGGTTATTATTCAAAGGATTTAATTCTTGAAATTATATATTTAAATGATTTTAAATATTCATTTCATTTCTTTCTAATGGGTGTAATTGGAGTTTTATTTACATCTATTTACACATTAAGACTTCTTGTTTACGTTTTTCATCGTGAGAATGTGTCTGATGAGAAAGTTATAGCTCATATTCACGAATCTCCTTTGATAATGATTTTACCATTAATAATTTTATCGGTTTTTGCTATTTTTTTTGGAATGATTATGAATAAGATTTTTATTGAAATAAATTTTTTAGAAATGTGGTCTAGCACAATGTATGTTGATAAATCATTAGATTCTTCTTTTATTCAACAAAGTGTTCCTGCTTTATTAAAAAAGCTTCCTCTACTTATGATTTTAATAGGAGCAATAGTAATTTTATTTCTTTACTTTTCATTTAGAAACATTATTCCTTTTTTAAAATCAAGACTAAGCTTTATTTATAATTTTTTTAAAAATAAGTGGTATGTTGATCAATTATATGAAATCATTTTTATTAGACCAACTTTTTATTTTGGTAAAGGTTTCTGGAAGTCGATTGATAAAGAATTAATTGATAATCTTGGTCCAAATGGCTTTAGTAAAATTATTCTTTCATTTAGTTTTTTAATTTCTAGGCTTCAATCTGGTTTTTTATATCACTACGTATTGTCAATTATAATAGGTCTTACTTTATTAATCAGTTTATATACCTATATATTTTAATGATCAATTTACCCATATTACCTATTCTTATTTGTCTACCGTTAATTGG
>MDSV01109687.1_pt1 | contig 10940 bp, 10 predicted proteins | sample 810851 | NCBI WGS metagenome assembly MDSV01 (sample SAMN05326640, study PRJNA326480) | marine metagenome | isolation source: seawater | place: Atlantic Ocean: North East | collected 2012 | reverse complement strand
CAATTAATGTTATCAAAAAAAGTGAAGTTACTATTTCAAGTCCTGGAATGTCAAAAGGCAAATAGTAGTTTGGGTTTATTTCTTTTGGAAGAATTTTTGACGAAATTGATACTAAAAAAATAGTTAAATAAAAAGTTATACCAATTGGAATTAAAACAACCACCCCAGTGATGAAATAGTTCCTAATTCTTGTAAAAATAGATCTTTTGCTTTCTTTTTTTGCCATTTATTATATGTATTTATTATGAGTAAAATTAGTAACATAAATAGAAGAAAATTTCTTGAAATATTTAGCGGTTGTAGCTGCGGGCTATTATTGGCTTCTTGTACTACGGCACCAATTACAGATAGAAAACAATTAAAATTATTACCGGAAAGCTCCCTTAATAGACAAGCGGCTCAAATATATGAAAATGTTAAAAAAAAAACAAAGTTAAGCGATGATAAAAAACAACTTGATGAGATCAAAGATATTGGCTCTAGAATTGAAGAGTCGGTTAGCTCCTACTTTGATTCGATTGGAAAAAATGATCCCACTTATGCCTTTCAGTGGGAATACATATTGATTGACAATGATAAAATAAAAAATGCCTGGTGTATGCCAGGTGGTAAAATTGCTGTTTATACCGGTATACTCGAAATTACAAAAAATAAACATGGTTTAGCTGCTGTGATGGGTCACGAAATAGCTCATGCTGTTGCGAAACATTCCATAGAAAGAGCTAGTCGTGCTTTAGTTCTAAATGTTGGCACTACGGCGCTTGATATTTTTTCTGGAGGTGCAATTTCTAGAACTAGTAGATCTACAGGTGTTGATGTAGCAGGGATGTTAAGAACGTTTGGAATAGACAATCCTTTTGGACGAAAACAAGAAACTGAAGCTGACTATTTAGGTTTAATTTTTTCTTCACTTGCAGGGTATGATATACGTGAATCTGTGAAAATTTGGGAAAGGATGAAAGAATCTAACAAAGGACAAGAGCCTCCCGAGTGGATGAGTACTCACCCTTCTGCGTTGAGACGAATAGAATCATTAAAAAAATGGATACCAGAAATAATATTAGAATACCCTCCTATAAAAAAACTTTCCTAGGTTTGTGAAAAAATTTTTAATAAATAATAAAAAAACATTATATATTTTAATTTTATTTTCTTTTTCAATATTATTTAATCAATATATTGGTTTTATTGGTATAAATCCTATAGATAGTTTTTTTAGTTTTAATTCAGGTTATGATATTTTAAATGGCAATTTTCCTTTTAAAGATTTTTGGACAAGCATTGGACCACTTATAGATCTTACCCAAGCTTTTTTTTTTAAATTATTTGGTGTTTCGTGGTTTAGTTATGTTCTGCATGCCTCAGTTTTTAATGCAATATTTGTAATATCGACTTTTTATACTTTATATAAATTAAATTTAAATTTAAATTATTGCTTTTTATATGCATTTTCTCTATCCATATTAGCTTATCCATCATCAGGAACCCCATATGTAGACCATCAATCCTCTTACATGTCAGTAATTGGCATTTACTGTTTTATTTTGGGAATGAAGACAAATTTTAATTTTTATTGGTTTTTTTTACCAATAATTTTTGGTTTATCATTTTTAATAAAACAAACACCTACAGGGCATATCTTTTTAATAACTACAATATTAGGTTTGATTTACTTTAGTTTAAATTTTGATATTAAAAAAATTATTTTTATTTTGTTAGGTTCCATAACTTTTATTTTTTTTGTTTTTTTATTTCTATCGATTGGTAAAATAACAATAATTTCATTTTTTGATCAATATATAACATACCCACTATCTATAGGGGAAAACAGGATTGAATTTCTCTATCCACTTGATATGAAAAAAATTCTTTTACGTTTTAAAGTAATTCATTTTTTTTCTTTTATACTAATTTTTATATTTATTAAGAATATTATAAGTAAAAAAATTTTTATAAAAAAAGATGATTTTCTTTCAATGTTATTATTAATCTTTGCATCATTTGCATTAATAGCACATCAATTAATGACTATTAATGGATTATATATATTTTTCGTTATCCCAATTTTAGCAGGATTTTCGCATGTTTATTCATTAAAATATTTAGTAAAAAAGAAATATATTGTTTATCTTATTATAATTATAAGCTTAGGTTCACTTCTTCACTATGGAAATAAATACATACTTTCAAGAGATTTTGCTGATTTAAGGAATGTCAATTTAAATAAGGCAGTGAATGCCAAAAAACTAGATTACAAACTAAATGGACTAAAATGGATAACACCTTTATATCCAAATAATCCAAATAAAGAATTAAAACTTTTAAATGAGACTATCAATATAATTAAAAAAGATCAGAAAAGAAAAGTTATTATAACAGATTATCAATTTATATCAGTAGTTCTTGGAATTTTAGATAACTCACCAAACCAAGTTTGGTTTATTAACCATATGCTTAATCAAGATAGAAATTCAAAATTTTTCAAAATATATAAGAAATTTCTAATAAATAAACTCAAAAAAGACAAAATTGAAATAGTTTATATAGTTAAACCATTGTGGGGTGGAGATATTTTTACTAAAGGTTTAGAACCCAACTGTTTAAAGAAAATCAAAGTTACTAATATTTTAGATAGCTATTTAATACAGCTATGTGATGATTTAAAAAATTGATTTTATCTAAGTTAATATTATATGTTATAAGCAATTATTAATGAGACCTTTTATATATAAAACAATTATAATAGCTCTAATATTTATTATTGGCTTTGAATTTACTATTGGTAAAAGAATTGACCCATTAGTTAAAAATCTAGATAAATTTTCTGATTCACAAGGGCGAAAAGAATTAATTGGTAAGCTACGGAAAGAAATGAACAAAGGTCTTGAAAAAGAATATATGTTAAATACCGAGGATAGAATACTAGTCTATAAATTTTTTAATAAGTTAAAAAACGAAATAAATAGTGTTGAAGAAAACTAATTACAAACATAAATTTCTCCCATATTTAAAAAATCACCAAACATATTATATTTATATCCTTCAGTATAAATTAGCTTACATTCTGATGGGTGCTCCCTAGAAATTTCTCTGGTATATTTAACTAAAATATATTTTTCAGAACTTTTAGGATATATGGATGTTAAATGTTTAATGCATTTATAATTTGTATTTATAAAAGGTTTTATGAGATGCTCTGGAGAAACATAAATACAATTATTTCTAATTTTTTTAATCTTATTATTTTTGTTTATTTGTTTTGCTAAATTTCTACCACTTACACCCCAATAATCTAGGTCAAAATTTTTATTTATATTAACAAAGTTTCCAAATAAATTAAACCAAGTATATTGATAAGGGTACATATTTATATTTTGAATAGTAAAAATAATTATTGTTACTAAAGTAAAATACTTTAAAAATTTTTTAGAATAAAAATAAATTATACTAAAACTTGAGATTAATAATAAAGATACTAAAAAAAGAAGATGTCTTATTTCACCATGCAGATTTACATTAAAAAAAACTAGCAAAAGTATAATCATTGTACATGAAAGTAGAATAGAACCTAGCGTAATTTGATTTGATGTATTTAAAAAAATATGTTTTTCGACAAATGGAAATAAAATTAAGGCTATAAAAAACAAAATTGGAAGTTTAAAAAAAAACCATATAAAAATGTAACTTGAAGGTAAGTCAACGGACTCCATGCATTTTCCAAGTGTTAGCGTGCAGACACCAAAGGGATAGTTTCTCATTTGATTAATTATATCAAAGATAAGTAAAGGATTTTTCCAAAGTATGGGATACAAAAAAACAGTTAGCAGTGATGTAAAAAAAACGAATAATAAAATTTTATAAAAATAAATTTTAAAAAAACTATAAAATGTAATTTTTAAAGTTGATATTAGGAACATAAAAGAAATTAAGTATTGTAATAAAATCAGTATTCCCGTTATCCGAACAGAAAATAGATAAGAAGTGCTTATAGATAAAAATATAACATCTAAAGCTGTAATTTTATTTGTGTTTTTGATTTTTAAAAAAAATTTAAGACTAATATAGGTAGATAATATCCAAGCAAACATGAAAGGTGTATCTTTAGGATTATAAAAACCATGTCCGAGTAAGTAGGGATATAGTAAAAATAGCAAAATGAACAAACGTGTATAAAATTTGTCTTTAATGATTAAATATAAAATTTTACCAGCAAAAATCCCTGATAGAAAAAAATTAAAGAAAATGAAGCTATGATTTAATAATATTTTAGATATATCAGCAGAGAAGTTATTAAAATTAAATATTAAACTTATTATAAATAAATATATTTGAGAGAAATAGTGAAAACCTATTCCATAAAATCTAAGATCATATTCAACCATTGTTAATCCACGATCAAAATAGTGATTTATATCTAAAGGATTAAAACTAGTAGTTTTACTATTTTCAAAATAACTTTTTATAAGTTCAAGTTTACTTAACCAGTTTCTTTGTTCGATAGATTCATCAGCAGTTATTCCAGTGTTCACTGAAAAAAATATACCTATAAGTAAGTAAGTTAATAATAATAGATAAAAAAATAACTTATAATTTTTTTCTTTGAATAAAATATTAAGATATTTCATAAAATTTATTTTATTTTTTTTAATATAACACTCCTATTTAATGCAAAAATATTTGGCATTAAAGAAACAAGGGCAAAATCAATAAATGAGAGTAATTTGAACAAAAATCTATTTCCACTAATATAAAAAGTTTTTTGCTCAGAACCACCTGAGTTTAAAAAAATAAAGAATTCAGATAGTTCATTTTTTAAAATTTTATATTGAGAAAAATGAGAATGAAATAGTTTTTCATTTTGAAATAGTAAAGAGGCAGCTGCATTATTTGCAACACATTTACTATTGGGATTAAATATATTTTTTTTCGAATTAAATATATTTACTTTATATGACCATCCTTCATCATCAAGTATAAATAAAAAAAACTTTAGAAAGAATGAGGACTCGGGTTCGTTAAGTAGAATTAATCCATTTTTTTTTAAATAATAAGATAACTTTTTTAATAGCTTTGATGGATTAGCACAATGATGCAAAGCATGATTGAAAATAAATACATCAACATTTTTAATATATTTTTTACTTAATTTAAGATTATTCATATCAATTTTTTTAGATATCCATTTTTCTTTTTGTATATCTGTTAACATAATCTTGGTGTTTTTTAGAATATCTTTACTAGCTCCGTTGCCTGAGCCTAATTCTATAATATTTTTTTTTCCTTTAATAAATTCTTTCATCCATAAAAATCTCTTTTGGGCTAAAAATCTCAAATTTTTGTTATTTTTATTTTTAAATTTTTTCCTCGACTCTTGCATACTAAATTTTTTAGTCTTTTTAGGAATAAATTCTTTTTGAAATATCATTATATAGCACTATATTTTACGCTAAGATTTTTGGTGAGCCCAGGTGGACTCGAACCACCGACCCATTCCTTAAAAGGGAATTGCTCTACCAACTGAGCTATGGGCCCACAGAAAATGTATTAATATATTTTTTTAAGTTTTTTTCAAGTAGTTATAGCTTCTCAAACTTAAATAAGGTTAATATATTTCTTATAAAAATCATTAAAAGTATTATTTTTAATTGCTTCTCTGATTTTTTTCATTAATTGTTGATAAAAAGCAATATTATTCATAGTTAAAATCATAGATGCGAGTATTTCATTAGAATTTATTAAATGATTTAAATAGCTCTTAGAGTAAGAGTTTAAATTCTTAATCTTTAAATTTTCATTTATTGGACTATCATCCTTTTTATATTTTGCGTTTTTTAGATTTAATTTTCCCTCCCAAGTAAAGGCTAAACCAGTTCTTCCAGATCTTGTTGGCATTACACAATCAAACATATCAATACCATTTTTTACAGCTCCAAGTATATCAGATGGTGTACCAACACCCATCAGGTATCGCGGCTTATCTTTTGGCATATATGGACAAATGTCATTTAAAACTTTAAACATTTGTGTTTGTGTTTCACCTACAGCTAATCCACCGAGGGCGTAACCATCAAAACTGATTTTTTTTAATTCTTCAAGACTTTCTATTCTTAAATCTTTATAAATTCCTCCTTGTATAATACCAAATAAAGCTTTTTTAGGATTCACACCAAATTCATTTTTTGATCTGTCCGCCCAATTTGTAGAAACATCTAATGATTTCTTAATTTTATCTTTGTCATTTGTAAGTTTAGGACATTCATCTAAAACCATTACAATATCTGAATTTAGATCTTTTTGTATTTTAATACTTTCTTCAGGACTTAATGTAAATTTCTTTCCGTCGACATGTGAATTAAAAATTGCTCCTCTTTTTTTATCTATACTAACAAGTTTTGATAGTGACATAATTTGAAATCCACCAGAATCAGTTAATATAGGAAGTTTACAATTCATAAACTGATGTAGTCCACCAAGTCTCTTTATTCGTGAAGTACCTGGTCTTATCATTAGATGATAAGTATTTGATAAAATGATTTGTGCACCAGTTGAAATAACATCATCAATAAAAGCTGCTTTTACAGTACCTTGTGTGCCAACAGTCATAAAAGTTGGAGTGTCAATAATTCCTCTGTGAGTATTTATTTTACCTAGGCGAGCAGTGCCGTCTTCATGTAAAAGTTTGAATGAAAAATTTTCTTTTGACATTAGGTTTTTAAAACCTATTTAGATGACAAGCTTATAATTTTATCTGGTTTAGATACTTCACCATTAGAGCCTTCACCTTTTTTAATTAAATCAACAAATTCCATTCCTTTAATAACTTTACCAAAAACTGAATATTGTCTATCAAGATGGGGGGCAGCTTCTAAACAAATGAAAAATTGGCTGTTTGCACTATTTGGATCACTTGATCTTGCCATTGATAATGTTCCTCTTTCGTGTGGTATATCACTAAACTCAGCTTTTAAATCTGGATATTCTGACGCTCCAGTACCAGCCCTTCGAAGGTCAAAACTACCTATTAATGAATTTCCAAATTGAACATCACCTGTTTGTGCCATAAAGCCATCAATAACTCTATGAAAAACTACACCATCATACTTTTTTTCTTCTGAAAGTTTCTTAAATCTATTTACATGATTTGGTGCTACATCATTAAATAACTCTATTACTACATCACCGTCTTTCAATTTTAAAATCATAAAATTTTCCTCTGCATTTAATTGGTTAATAAAAAAGAAAAATATAAAAATAAGTAATATTTTTTTACTCATATTTATCTTTTATAGCCTTTATGGTACTTTTTGTAACAAATTTTTCTATATTACCATTTAGTTTAGCAATTTCCTTTACAAATTTAGATGATATTACTTGATTATGTGGATCTGACATTAAAAAAACCGTTTCGATTTTATTATTTAATTGTCTATTCATTCCAGCTAGTTGGAATTCATACTCAAAATCTGAAACTGCTCTTAAGCCTCTAAATATTATTGTGGCTTTAAATTTTTTACATAAACTAGTAGTTAAAGTATTAAAGGGTATTATTTTTATTCTATTTTGTTTTAACTTTAGATCGTTAAAAAGGGATTTTTTAAGTATAGATACTCTTTCATCAGCAGAAAATAAATAATCTTTTGAGTAATCATTTGATACTGCGACTATTAATTTATCTATTATACCCAGAGATCTTTTTATTACATCTATATGTCCGTAAGTAATTGGGTCAAATGTACCCGGATAAATACCAATTTTTTTCATATTTTATTTAATTAAAATTATCGTCAATTTTTATTGCAGTTACAACTTTTTCGTCACCAGATAATTTAAAAATCCTAACACCTTGAGTATTTCTTCCTGCTATTCTTATTTCTTTTACAGCACATCTAATTACTTTACCTTTATCTGTAGATAAAATTACTTCATCACCTTCATTAACAGGAAAAGATGCAGAAATTTTTCCATTCCTTTCAGATGGAACAATGCCTATTATTCCTTTTCCACCTCTATTTGTTACTCTATAATCATAAAAAGAAGTTCTCTTACCAAAGCCATTTTCAGTAATAGAAAGAATATATTTTTGTTTCGCTTGTAATTCAGATTTTTTACCTTTGTCAGCTGAGCCATTTTTAAGTAATTTCTTTGCTGCAGCACCATTTATATCAACTGTATCAATAACAGATAGGGAAATTACTTTGTCTTCGCTGCTCAACTCTATTCCTTTTATTCCTTTTGAAGATCTTCCTTTAAAAATTCTTAACTTTTTTGACATAAATCTTATACATTTTCCTAACCTAGTGCTTAAAAGTATATCTTGATCTTCTCTACAAATTTTTACACCAATTATTTTATCATCTTCATCAAGTTTCATAGCAATTTTGCCAGTAGATTGAATATTACTGAAATCCTCTAAACTATTTTTTCTAATCTTTCCTTTTGAAGTAGCAAAAACAACATAAAGTTTTTTCCATTCATTTTCATTTTCTGGAAGTGGCATGATTGAACTTATTGACTGGTGGCTTTTTAACGGGAGAAGGTTAAATAAAGTTTTACCTTTTGAAGCAGCTGAACCTTGGGGTATTTTCCATGCTTTTAACTTATAAACAAGTCCCTGAGTAGAAAAAAATAAAATTGGCGTATGAGAATTTGCTGTAAAAATTTTTACAACATAATCTTCATCTCTAGTCTTGATTCCAGCCTTACCTTTACCACCTCTTTTTTGAATTTTAACAGATGATAAAGATCCACTTTTTATATAACCTTTATGTGTTATAGTTATAACAACAGCTTCTTTTTGTATTGTTTCTTCTACATTATAGTTTAAAACCGCGTCAGTAATTTGGGACCTTCTTTTTACAGAAAATTTATCTTTTATGATGCTTAATTCAGATATTATTGCATTGAATAATTCTTTTTTAGACTTTAAAATTTTTTCATAATCTTTAATCTTTACAGAAAGTTTTTCAATTTCTGTTGTGATTTCATTAATTCCATAAGCTGTTAGTTTTTGTAATCTTAGATCAAGAATTGCTAAAACCTGACTTTCAGACAAGGAATATGTTGATCCACCTTTTTCGGACGAAATAAGTTTAATTAGTTTTGCTGTCTTGTTTATTTTCCATTTTTTATCTAATAAAGCTTTCTTAGCTAAATCTACCGTGGCAGATTTTTTTATAATTTTAATTATAGAATCTATATTTTCTACAGAAACAGAAATACCAAGTAAAATATGAGCTCGCTCTAAGGCTTTGTTTAAATCAAATTTTACTCTCTTCGTTAGAGTTATTTCTCTAAAATTAACAAATTCAGAAATAAATTCTTTTAAATTTAATATTTTTGGCTTTCCTTTAACTATCGCTAATGTATTAAAGCCAAATGAAGATTCTATTGATGTTAATTTGTATAGTTGTCGTTTAACAGTTTCAGGCTCAACATTTCTTCTTAAATCTATAGCTACTCTAACACCTTTATGATTTGATTCATCTCTGATGTCGCTGATTCCTTCTATTTTCTTATCTCTCGCTAATTCTGCGATTCTCTCGTTTAATGAAGATTTGTTAACTTGATAAGGTATAGATTTAATAATTAATCTTTCTTTTCCATTTTTTAATTTTTCCTCTGTAATTTCGCCTCTGATTTTTATCGAACCTCTACCTTTTGAATAACCCTGTTTTAAATTATCTTTACCTATAATTATTCCACCAGTAGGAAAGTCAGGTCCTGGTATTTTTTTCATTAATTGAGAAATAGTTATGTCTCTATTGTTAATGAAAGCGATTGTACCGTCTATAATTTCACCTAAATTATGTGGCGGAATACTTGTTGCCATACCTACAGCAATACCACCTGCCCCATTTACTAATAAGTTTGGAAATTGAGATGGTAATACAGTTGGTTCTTTTTCGGTTTCATCATAATTGCTTCTATAAGAAATTACATTTTTTTCTATATCTTCAATGAGAAATTGGGCAGGTTTTGCTAATTTAGTTTCTGTGTATCGCATTGCTGCAGGGGGATCTCCGTCTATAGAGCCAAAATTTCCCTGTCCATCAATCAAAGGTAAGCTCATTGAAAAACTTTGTGTAAGTCTAACTAAAGCATCATAAACAGCTTGATCCCCATGAGGATGGTACTTACCAATTACATCACCTACTATCCTAGCAGATTTTCTGAATTGTTTACTCCAATCAAAACCTCCTTTGTACATTGCAAAAATTATTCTTCTATGTACAGGCTTCAAACCATCTCTAACATCAGGTAAAGCTCTGCTTACTATCACGCTCATCGCATAGGACAAGTAAGACGAACTCATTTCATCGTAAACTAAAATGGGCTTATAGTTTTTTTTTTACTATATTTGATTGAACTTTTGACATTAAAATTAAAAAGGAATCTCGTCGTCCAAATCGTTAGGAGGAACGTTATCATCGTTTGGAAGAGAGCTTTTTTCAGTATTAGTTTCTTGCAAATTTTCTATCTGAGAATTTTTACTACTTAGTATTTTAAAAGAAGAATTAAATCCTTGTAATATAATTTCTGTTGAGTATCTGTCCATACCTGATTTTTCATCTTTCCATTTTCTGGTAGTCAACTGCCCTTCGATGTAAACCTGGGCTCCTTTTTTTACATATTGCTGAACAACGTTAACTAAACCTTCATTAAAAATTACTACCCTGTGCCATTCTGTCTTTTCTTTTTTTTCCCCAGTATTTTTATCTTTCCAGGTATTGCTGGTTGCAAGGCTTAATCTTGCAACATTTTTGCCATTGACCATTTGCTTTATTTCCGGGTCAGCACCTAAACGACCGATTAAAAGAACTTTATTTAGACTTCCTGCCATAAAATTAATAGATTTATTAAAAGATTAATTGTTAATATCTGTAAATATAACATATTTCCATCTTTTTATTAATAGGTTAGATATATGGGACAAAATATAT
>MDSV01215304.1_pt1 | contig 10941 bp, 7 predicted proteins | sample 810851 | NCBI WGS metagenome assembly MDSV01 (sample SAMN05326640, study PRJNA326480) | marine metagenome | isolation source: seawater | place: Atlantic Ocean: North East | collected 2012 | reverse complement strand
TCTTGGAGCCCGAGTTTTGGATTTTGGGGTCTGACGGCCAGCTGGGGTGGTTGGTCGGTTACGACCCGTGGATAACCGTTACATGTTGTAACGACTTTCAATAATTTTGCAGTACAAAAACATGGAAAACCTCTTCGCATTCTCACTCCTTATCTCCACCCGTTCCGATCTGCCATTCCTCTCCGGCAACCATCGGCGCAACAACACAAAAAATACCACCGCAGCGCAGATCCGCGGGCCGCTCCTTGCTGGCGTATATTAACCCGTGCTCCCCAGCGGACACACCTCAGCCCCGCGCATGTCTACGCTCAAGGACGCCATCGAGTTTTTTCTCGAGTCGTGCAGCTTGGAGCGGGAGCCAGACTCGACCCTCACCGAGCGCGTGCTCATGCTGCGCATCCTGTACTCAATCCTCAGCATCGACGCCAGCGCCTCGGTATCGGTCCTACACGACCACGGTGTCTTCATCGGCCAGCACGACGCCAGGCACATGCTGAATGTGCACCACGAGCAGCGCCTGACGGTGATGGACGCGCACGCCACGTTGGCGCTCTTGAACACGATCAGCACCGTGCACTGGCCGGATTTGATCGCCGAGCTGCAGCAGGTCTACGTGGACGCACCTTCGCGGAGCCCGCTGCTGTCGCTGCGGCGCGTGTTTGAAGAGGCCGTGGGCGCCCCAGACGCACGGGCCGCGGTGTTTGTGCGTGTGTTCCTCGCACTGTACAACTGGGAGTGCGCGCGGGACGCGCTCATGACGCGCATCTTTGACGAGTGCACCGACATTGGCAACGCGCGCGACCTGGTCATGCGCGTGCTGGGCTCGCAGATGACGAATGCGCGCGGCACCGACATCATGACCGACGTGTGCGCCGTGCTCAAATGGAGCGTGTTCCAGGGCGACACCCTGGGCGTGCTCGGCGCGGCACCGGCCAAAAAGCCGAGCGAGAGCGCGAGCATGACCGCGCGGCGCGGACGTCTGCGCCTGAGTGCGTTTCGCAGCGAGCTCCTGCAGGGGTCCGCGGGCGGCAGCGGCAAGGCACTGGCCACGACCTGGAAGCCGTCCGGGCTGCCCATGGTGACCGAGGTGTGGCAGTCCATGTCCACGGCGCAGCAGCAGCTGGTGCTGTTGGTCAGCAGCATCGACCGCGCGGGCATTGATAGCGTGGACCGCGCGGTGGCAATGATCTACTGCCACCACAATGCGGACGCGCGTTTTTTTGACTCGTACGAGCCCGACCTCCGCGACACGGACAAGATTGCGCAAAACATTTTTCTGGTGCTCTCGCGCGTGCGTGTCTCGGCGGAGTCGGAGGGCGCCGGGGCGCTGTTCCTGGCAAACTCGTTTATTGACGCCCTGTTTTCCAGCACACTGGGCCTGAGCCAGCAGCAGTCCATGTCGGCGGCGGTCAAGGTGCAGATTTTTATTGCCGCGTACCTGCGGCCCAGGATCCGGCAGCAGGTCTTTATGCTGATCACCCGGCACTACAACGAGCGCGCGTTTGGCGCGCGGACGGAGCTGTACCTGCCGCAGACGATGACCACGCACGTGCAGGCGATTGCGGACCAGTGGATCCAGCGCAACAATTTTGCGGACGCGCTGCTGCACGACGCGCTGCTGCCGCTGTGTGTGTGATGTTGTTTGCATGGAACAGCGTTTGATGCTGTTGTATGTTGTTTTTTGTCAAATAAAGTGTCTCTGAACGGTGGGGCTTTAGGTTGAGTTTTGTTTACCGCTGCGCCGGGCAGGGTCACGACTTATCAGAACCTACAAAGGTTAACTAAATTACCAGTTAACAACGAAACCAATTGAAAAAAAACAACCAAAGACACTTTCTCAAAAAATCACCACGCCGCCGCATGGATGTCACCGTCAACGCCGTCCGCCTGCTCAGGCCGCGCGGTGTCAGCAGCGACCGGTCCGCGCCCGTCCGCGTGTCCTCGCTGATAAATACGCTGGCGACCGACCAGCTCGTCGTCCTGGGGTCCTTTGAGCGCGCTGTGCTTGTCAGTGGGATGGACACGGCGCGACCGCACGCCAAGATTCATCGCCAGGCCTTTTGCGATGAGATGGCGACCGTGCTGCGCGAGGCGTGCTTTGGCGGCACACATGCCGCCTTTGGCTGCCACTTTGCCGGCTCGCCGCTCCTCTTTTTTTTTCACATCGTGCAGACCTACGCCGGGGCGCTGCGCATGTGCGGGTGCCCGCCGCGTTTTGTCGACGCCTTCGTGCGGGAGATGCTGGACATCCCGGCCAATCACGCCGCGGGGCTGGACTGGAACGCGCACGACGCCGACGACTACGACTACCTCTTCAATGCCAACGCTGATATTTTTTTCGTGGTGTCGTGCTTCGTGGCTGAAAAAATCGTGTCGGGTGTGGCGGTCTTTGCCAACACGTGGCCGTACATCTGCGCGTACCACACCCGTTTCTGTCCGGGTGGGAAGGCACCGAAAAAATCGACGCTGCACCCGTTTGTCAAGAGCCGGAAGCACCTGGCGCGGACGGTGGTGGCGATGGTGGTGCGCGTGTACTACAGCTTTGAGCAGGCCCAGCCGGCGTGCGCTGCGTTCACCCCGGCGTGTGGTGACCTGGCCATGGCGGTGTTTGGCGACAGCACGCTGACGGGGGTGATGGCGGTGATGATGGATGTGCGGGTTTCCACGCGCGGGCTGCACCGCAAGCAGTACATTGACCAGTGCCTGCGCCGGCTGCATCACGTCATGACCTGTCGAGAGGGCATCGATGCGCGGTTCTGTGCGTTTTTCCGGTTGTATGTCGTGCGGGGGGCGCTGCAGAGGGTTGTTCGGAAGGTTTCCGGGGTGTGATTTTTGTGTATGACGAAACAGTGCGTGCACTGGATGCATCACGTCATGACTTGCAGCGGGTGGTTTGCATAGTCACAGGGGCGTGATTTTTTTGTATGACGAAACAAATTCCACGACGGCTGCATTGCGTCATAACCTACAGGCCGCGCGAGAGGCAATGATGGTGTGATTTTTTCTGCAGGGTACCAATTGTGATTCGTCTACATTGCGCCGTGACTTGTCAGCAGGGTATACATGGGAGGTTCTAAGTATTTCTTGCGAAACAAAACAAAGAGGGTAATCTCTGCAGGACTGTAATACAAACAATTTTTTTCACGTGGTGTCCTCTGTTTTCTGCGGCGGCGGCGGCGGTGGCTGTGTAGTCTGCGGCAGGTGCCCCGTGCGCTGGCTACCGATCACGCGGTTACATGAAAAACGTCTGTCCGGCTGCATCTTCCGGGTGACGACGCAATTGTACTTGTAGCGGCTGTCCTTGGGCTGTGCCACTTGTTGTTTTGTCATGGTCTTTTCTGTTCATCTTCTGCTGTAAATTCTTTATATACATTTCTGGTAAAGCATTCTTAGTTTCCCACCAAAAAAATCCACCAAACGACCCCAACGCCGACACCTCCCCCAAACTTTCTCAAAAAATATATAAGCCATGTCCACCCCCAAAAAACTAAAACAAAATCCAAGCTACATTTCCGCATGGTTCTGCTCCGCCTGCTCACCCTCTTACAATGTCGTGTAAGGAGAAGGCGCTGCAGGCCCTCGGGCACACTGCGTTCCGGCGGCAGCAGGAGGTGCTTATTGACGAGATTCTGGCGCCGGGGGCGTGCGCCGACCGCATTTTCTGCCTGCCCACGGCCTACGGCAAGAGTCTGATCTACCTCGTGCCCACGATCGCGCTCCGCGGCGTCGCGCTCGTCATCTCCCCGCTGGTGTCGCTCATCCTGGACCAGTGCAACAAGCTGAACCAGCACGGCCCCAAAATCGGCTACAACCTGTCGTCGAGCTGCGACGCGGACGACCACGACGAGGACCTGGCGTTTGCAGTCGACAATGACCACGACCACGACGACCCGCCGCTTGCGCGCCTCCTTTTCTGCACGCCCGAAAAGGCCGCGTCGCCCTTTTTCCAGGCCAAGCTCCGAGCGCTGCACGCGCGCCGCCCCATCGCGTTTTTCGTGCTCGACGAGGCGCACCTGATCGAGCAGGGCTTCAGCTTCCGCGCCGACTACCTCAAGCTCGACTTTATGCGGAAGCAGTTCCCGGACGTGCCGATCCTGTGCTTTTCCGCCACGTGTAGCTTCTTTGCGCAGGCCCAGCTGCGGCGCACCCTGCTGCTGCGCGCGCCCGTGGTGGTGACCGAGCGCGACAACAAGAGCAACATGCACCTGAGCGTGCACTTTGCGTCGAAGCGCAGCCCGCGCTGCACCTGCCGGCACGCGCTGTGCTCGTGGGGCCCCGGCGCGGAGCCGATGCACGCGCACCTGCGCAGCAAGCTCGCGACGGCCACGGGGGGCTCCACGCTCGTCACGACCAACTCGAAAAAGGACTGCGAGCGGCTGTACGAGGACGCGCGCGCGCTGTTTCCGGGCAAGGTGGTGGCGCTGTACCACGGCAGCCAGGCCGACGAGGTCCGCGCCGAGATCCAGGGGCGGTTCATCCGGAAGGAGATCGACATTCTGTGCGCGACGTGGGCGTCGTTCGGCACGGGGGTCGACATGCCCGCGCTCACGCGCGTGGTGCTCTTTGGCGTGCCGCTGTCGGTGTACACGTTTATCCAGACCATCGGGCGCGGCGGGCGGCACGGGCAGGAGTATTACGTCGACGTCTTTGTCACGGAGGGCGACCTGGCGAAACAGCGCGCGGTGCTCAAGGCCGAGATCGCCAAGCTCCAAAATGCGAAGCGGTACGCGGCGTACCTGCAGCGCTCGTACGACCTGATGCTGTCCGTGGTGGCACAGGCCACGTCGGAGAAGCAGTGCGTCGCGCGGTATGTGGACGGTATTATGTACGAGGCGCCGCAGGCGCTCAGTGTGCCGTTTTCGCTGCTCAGCCGGTTCAAGGCTGTCAACAACAAGGTGCCCGCGGGCGACCGCGCCAAGTGGGACGGCGAGCGCCGCGCGTGGGTGCTCGCGCCGGGCGCGTTCCATGCGAGTCTTGAGGCGTACGGCGCGAAGAAGGGGCCTGGACTTGGGCGATGTGAGAAGTGCTGCGTGTGTTTGCGGCGGAGTGGCGTTTGATTTTTTTGAGGTTTGGAACGGAGGAAGAAACGATGTTTTACATGGGCATAGGATCGCTAGGTGGAAGGTCACCAGGCGCAATGTCACGAGAAACAGCGTCGGTAGGCACACTGTTACCTTCCGCCACCGGAACCATATTTTTCTGCTGATTTATCTGAGTTGTCACCGGCAATACATATTTGTCTCCGTCTTTTCGAAATGTCTTAAACGAGAGTTTTGTCGTGTTCCCAGGATGCGCTAAATTGTACTGATCCGTGAATGCCTTCTTCACCCTGGCCAAAACCCGCTTCATGTCACTTGCATCGCCCACCTCTTCGATTTCGTACGTTTCCTGTGCGTCTTTACCCTGTACCACCTGCACGTTCCAGTGCATTTTCGGCAGGGGCTCCACCCTGACCACCACGTGCTGTCCATTCGCAATCACCGGCGGGTCTGCCGCCAACGGCTGCCCGTCCTGCGTGAGCAGTGTGACTTTGACCGCATCGCCTTCCTGGATGACCTTGACAAGATCCCCGTGCGTGTAGTTCTCCTTGACAGTCACTTCGATTTCGCCCGTGTCTGTCTTTTCCTGCACGCCCACAATCTTTTTGTTCTTTTTTGACTGCAGCCGTTGCATTACCACGCTCTTATTCACGGCGTCCACCTGCGACTGCAACTCAATATAAAACCGCTGCTTCTCTGTGTATTTGTAAAACACCTTGTATGTCTCTTCGTCCTTTTCAAACTTTTCGACAATTTTTTGTTTGTTGGGTGGCAGGTCGCGCCCTGTAGCGTCCACCACCTGCCAGGCGTATCCGTCGTTTTCCCCTGTGAGGTAACGATACAGGTCCTCCACGGTCTGGTTTTTGCCAAACGTGGCATTTTTCAAGGGCGAGGTGGCCGTCGGAACCAACGGCGCCCAGGTTACGGTAATCTCCGTGGACTTTTTCTGGTACCACACCTGCTGTCCGGAGGCAATGGTGGACAGAAAGTCATTTCGGTTTGAAATGCTGGCCCCGTTGCCATCCAGTAGGTTGACCTCCAACGTAGTCTGTGTGAATGTTTTTAGCAGTTCCAACTCCGCTGCCTTGATCTTCACCTTGCGTGACAGGGTCAATACCACCTCTGACTGCTTTTTGATGTCGTCGGCCTTGTCGCGGTCGTCCCAGCTCTGAAACGTCCATGTCGTGTCGCTTGTTTTGTACTTGTAGTGCAGCTCATACGGCACCACGCTGCCGGTAAAGATGCTATTGAGTTTGTCCCTTGTTCTACTGTTCAGGTCTGTCTTGATTGTGACTGTGATGTACTCGTCGTCGGTGACGATGGGTGGTGTTTGTTCTTCCCAGTGCCGCTTCAGAGCATCCTGGGCTTCCTGCACCGATGCATTGACGGATAGTTTTAATTTCACCTCGGAACGAGGTTCGCGGCTGCCCTCGTCTGACCTGGCCAGTACGTTGCGGAACGTCCAGGTCACCCTCTGTCTGCTCAGGGTAATTTGGACGACCTTGTTCACGGCAAACTTGCTTAGTTTGTCCTCGGGCCGCTTTGGCTTACCCGTCGTGTTTTTGATGTCCACGTTCACTTCTTCTTCCTCTGATGTATACGGAGGGTCGATCTTCTGTAATTTCTCTTTTAGTTTGGCCTGTGCGTCTTTAACTGTCACGTTTTGGTCGAGTTTGAGGTCTACATTCGACAGGGAATCGTCGCCACTGCCCTCCCAAATTTGAAACGTCCAGGTCACCTCCTGCCTCGTCAAGGTATACTTGACGACATGGTCCTTGGCAAACTTTTTCAGTTTGTCCCCGGATCGCTTTGACTTGTCGGTGAGAATCTTGACATTGACCGTCGTTTTCTCTTCCTCGGATACATACGGAGGGCCTGTCACCTGCAATTTTTCTTTCAGTCTAGCCTGTGCCTCTTCAACTGTCACGTTTTCGTCGAGCTCGAGGTATACGTCTGGCAACTTATCGTGATCACCTGCACCCTGGGCGTCCTCGGCAATCTGAAACGTCCATTTGACCTCTGTTTTCTTCTTCCAACATTCGTCCCTTTTCAGCACGCGATACACGATGTTGGTATCGACGTCCATCATGCTGTTGTCGTCCTTTTGGAGAAACTTACAGGAGCCAGGTGTCAGTTGCCACCACCCGTCGTCGCGCGTCACCATCGTCACAGGCTGGCCGTCCCCACCCGCAACGCAGCGCACCATGTCCTCCTTCGTCATGTCGAATCCATGCCGCTTCATTTCTGCTTTGAGTTCAACGCTGTAGCCCCCACAAACCAGCACAGTGGTAATCTTATCTGGGATATCGTGAATTTGTGGATTTGTAACGTCTACAACTTCTACCTTGGACTGGGGTGATTTGTGTTTCTGTTTCTTGAGAATATCGAGACACGCTTGTGCTACAGCCATCGGCGACTGAACGGTCTTGGGCATCGGTTTTGTGAAAAACTGCCTCGGGACGGGGTAGCACCGGATTCTATCGCCCTCGTTCTGCTTGCCAAGAATTTTCCAGTATGGCTCCTCGTCTGAGAGATAATTGGGGATACTACGCACCAGCAGGTGCAGCAGGGCGACGACGTGCGCTTTAAGGTCTGCATCCACGTCTGCACCCGTCTTGTCCGCGTCGAGGCAAAAAATCCCGTCGCAGTTTTTATCCTGGTCTTGGTTTTGACGGTTGAAATCTGTGAAGGGGTCCGTGTGCTGCCACGTGGCATCGCCTGGTGCGGGGGCGAGGCCTAACCGAAACGTCAGTCGATATTTTTCGGGAACGTTCTGCATGCGCTGGTCGTCGTCCGCCAGGGGATAAAACAGCGGGGGCTTGTCACCCAGTGTGCCCTTGAAGAACCACGCGCGGTGCAGGTCGCAGTAATAGGTTTTGGCCATGAGCTCTTGGCGAATGCGCATGGCGAGGGCTAGAAACGCCTCGGTGTAGTGTTCGTTGTTCATGTCGGTATAGATTGGCAGCGTGGCTGGTTTCGCTTCGATCCTGTACCTGTCAAACAAATTGAGGCCATCCGGTGGGATGGAGACGTCGATAACGTTCTTCAGGTCGAACTCAACCTGCTGCAGCTTGATTGCTTCCGGTCTCTGGGGTGAGGCGACTTCCTGGCATCTACGAAGAAACTGCACCCAGTCCACCCTGGCTCCCTCTCCGGTGCCATCCCCCGTCACTGCCCGCAGCATATCACTGTCGTCGCCTGCCAGATACTTGCCGTCCAGAAAATTCGTGTTGGCAATGATACGGGACATCATGACCTTGAATTTGTTGAATTCATCAGTTACTTTTTGGGTGCTGCCGTCTTTATTTCGTTTTTTGAAGTCCTCTGTCTGTCCTTCATCCTTTTCCGCCAGGATGTGCAAAATGCAGCAATCGCGCTCCTGCCCGCGCCGCCAGATCCGTCCAGCCGCCTGGTCCACCACGGCCGGGTTCCAGTCTGTGTTGACAAAGATGATCATGTTGGCGCTGTTTTGTAGGTTCAGGCCCACGCCACCGACTTGAATGTTGGCGACGAGCACTGTGATCTCGTCGTTGGTTTCAAAATCCCTGATGATTTGTTTTCGTTCCGTGCCTTTAGTGTTTCCAAACAACCGTTTGAAATTTGCGTCGGGAGTGAGGCCACAGCGTTTCGTTAGCACCTGTTCGATTTCGTCGTAGTAACGATCATACCTGTAAAAAACAATCGTCTTGCCGGTCACATCGGGCTGCTGCCGTCGGTTGATGCACGCTGCCAACATCTGTTTGCGTTTCTCGCTGGGAATCAGCATTCCCTCGACTGTCATGTCTGGGACGAAATCGGCCGGGCACACGGCACAGAATTCAAAGCGCTGCACGCCTTGTTGCCGCAGCTCCGCCGTCAGCGCCCCGGGGCCTACGCGGTCCATGAAAGCAAACATGCACGTGTTAATAAAGTGCACCATCTGCTTGTACTTGGTCTTCAAACGGTCGGTGTATTCCCCAAAGTTTTGCTCCGGGTTGTTGTATTTTGTAATCAAGGCATTGGCATTCAGGAGTGCTGTTGCGTTTTTGACGTACTCGTTCGGCAGGACTTGCTGTTCCAGTATTTTTTGTATTCCTTGTCTGGTTTTGTTTGGCACCAGCAGCGCTGCCAGCGACCACACATTGTCGATGCTGATTTCCATGGGTGTTCCTGTGAGCAGCAGTCTTTTCGCATCAAACTGTTTGATGTTGTCGTGTAGGTTGTCGTCCTTTTGGTTTTTCGCTCGCTGCGCTTCGTCCACGACCAGCAGTTTGCGGCGGTTTTGTAGAATGTCGTCGAGTCTCTTTTTTTCTATCCTGAACAAGTCGTGCGAGATGATGATGTAGTCACAGGCAGCCAGGCATGGGTCGTTCTTGTGAAGGTCGCTACCCTGCTTTATCTTGATGCCGGTAAAAAAGTCGTCGGGCGTGTGGTAGATGTTGTTCTGGATCTGGATCTCCAGGTCAGTGTACGGAGACATGTCTTCGTTTTTCTGCAGGTATGCATACACTGCCCGCGCCTCGCTCACGCAGTCTAGATTCAGCTGGTACAAGCCGTCGCCGCCAATTTTGTTTGCGAGCCTGCCGTTGATGTCGATGGTGTCTGAGTGGTCGCCGGCCTTGCGGAACTTGATCACGCCTTGGTGCTCACCGACAAAAAAAGTCTGTACCCCCGCCTTGGTGGCATCGCTCAACTCGGCCTGCCACTGGTCGCGCAGCACCGGGAGTGTGGTGATGACGGTGACTGATGTCGTCCTGTTTTCTTGCATGAACAGCTGTGACGCCTTGATGCCGATCAACGTTTTGCCCATGCCCATGCTGTGCGCAATAATGATCCCTTGCAGTGCTTTCTCTGAAGTAGTGTTGATGTGCTGCTTGGCAAATTCCACGGCCCATTTTTGCTCGGGCGTGAGACGCACGGTGCCACTGTCTTGGTCGCCCTGTGTTGCGGATGTTGCTTTTTCTAGGAATTCTTCCCGTTTTCGTTTCTGGGCTTGCCCTGCGTCGTGCAGCCCAGCAGCATTTTTGTGGGCGTCATTGAGCCAGCGATCCAGGTCTTCTGCCTGCAAGTTGCCGGGCATGAAGGGCCAGTATGACGTACTGGCGTGTACTGGGCGTCTTTATATATATTTTTGGGTTTTTTGTTTCGATAGTGGAGTGTTTGTTGTTATTTATTTGCACGACGTTTCAATTTACAAGGAAAAAAACTACTCTGTGTCTAATATGTTTTGGTATGGCTAAACAATAAAAACATGCAAAGCACTGCCATTCGAAATAGATATACCCAAACTTATTAGACTAACAGTAGGTTGTCTACTCAGCACACGCGAGGTCCACAATAAAAATTGACAAGAAAAACACCGCCAGCGCCGTGGCAAAGATGTTCCCCGTGGCGATGAACCTGGTGTCACACTCGTGGATCGCAGTGGCAGTGCTGTTGCCGGCATCCGTCGTGTTGTTGAACGCTTCGGCCTGCATGGCCAGTGCCAAGCATAGCAGCCACGCGCGCATTCGTGCCGGGTGGCGTAATAGGTGCTTTATATATACATAACCCCGCATTAGTCACTACGGCTCCTGGAAACATGGCCAGCAGCCACCCCGCCGGTGCGCTGGCGCTAATTCCGGCAGTGAACAGACAAAGTATCATCGCATAGAACAGGTATATAACTCTAAGAGCATGACCACATCCCACACACACGCACACAGAAAAATCATGGCCGACAACCACCCGCCGGCGCACCACTACGATTCCATGTGCTGTATGCCGTGGTTGGTCAGATACGACCCTTGGATGACCGTTACAGGTTGTAACGGCTGTTGAAAAGGTTACAAAAACAAAAAAGAATCACTGTAATTTTTCAAGTCGTGAGAAGTTAACAAATCCAAAAAAGAATTACAGTTAAATTTTCATGTCGAAAAAATCT
>MDSV01191591.1_pt1 | contig 10941 bp, 5 predicted proteins | sample 810851 | NCBI WGS metagenome assembly MDSV01 (sample SAMN05326640, study PRJNA326480) | marine metagenome | isolation source: seawater | place: Atlantic Ocean: North East | collected 2012 | reverse complement strand
GCAATAAGGTTTAATATATTTCAATTATACCAAACTTATACAGGAAATAACGCAAAATTAAATATTGGTCCCAAAGGATTTACAGGTGAAAAATACGGAGGAGCTACTTATTGGGATACTGAAGCATTTTGTTTGCCATTTTTTTTAAAAACATCACCAAAAAAAGTTGCGAAACAATTATTAATTTACAGATATAATCATTTAAAAAAAGCAATTTTAAATGCCGAAAAGCTAGGCTTTCATAGTGGAGCGGCTTTATATCCCATGGTGACAATGAATGGGGAAGAATGTCATAATGAATGGGAAATTACATTTGAAGAGATACATAGAAATGGTGCTATTGCATTTGCAATATTTAATTATATAAGACATACAAATGATAAAGATTATTTATTAAAGTACGGAAGAAAAGTGCTAATAGCTATTGCTAGATTTTGGGTGCAAAGAGTAAACTGGTCTAACAAAAAAAATAAATATGTAATATTAGGCGTAACAGGTCCAAATGAGTATGAAAATAATGTAAATAACAATTGGTATACTAATTATATTGCAAGATGGTGCATCTTATACGCATTAAAAACAGATAATGAATTAGGAAAAAATCACGGCTCTCTTATTTCAAAAGAGGAAGAATCAAAATGGCAAGACATATCTGAAAATATGTACTTACCTAAAATTAATAATTCAAATATATTTTTACAAAATGATGGCTTTTTAGATAAAGAGTTTGTTAAAGCAGAACAATTATCTAACAACGATCGCCCAATAAATCAAAATTGGTCATGGGATAAAATTCTCAGATCGGTGTTCATTAAGCAAGCAGATGTTTTGCAGGGATTATATTTTTTTGAAGAACATTTTGATATTCAAACTATAAAAGAAAATATTAAGTTTTATGAACCATACACAGTCCATGAATCATCATTGTCGGCTTGTATTCATTCAATCTTATATTCATTAGTTAAAGAACAAGAAAAAGCTTATAAAATGTTTTTACAGACTGTCAGATTAGATTTAGATGATTATAATAAAGAAGTTGATGAAGGATTACACATTACAAGTATGCCTGGTTCATGGCTATCAATAGTGGAAGGATTTGCTGGATTAAGAATCAGGAATAACAAATTATTTCTTAATCCTACTTTGCCTAATAAATGGAAATCGTATAGTTTTAATATTATCTTTAATGATCAAATAGTGAATTTTGATATTAGAAAAGATAAGATTATAATTTATAATAAAGGCGTCAATTCAATTAATTTGTCTGTTAATGGCAGTGATATTGAGATACTAGAGAATAATAAAATTAATATAGAATGTTAAGATATATATTTATAATCATATTTTTTTCTAGTTGTTTGCAACATAGTAATAATCAAAAAAAACATGATCTTTTTCTCCCAATTAATTTAAATATTGATACAACTAAAGTTTTTTTAAATGATTTTGTAATCAACGAGAATATCGATTCTGTCACTTCAGAAACAAATTTTTTATATTTTAAAGAAAAGCAGGTTGTATATATATTAACTGATGATAAAACACCTATTTTATCTGTTTTAACTTTATGGTCGGATAATAAAAAATATGATATTTTATTACGAAAAAATCAAAAGAAAAAAGTGGATTTTACATTTAATCCACAAGGCAAAGTTTTTGATAAGGTTTACATATCAGGAGACTTTAATAACTGGAGTCAAGATCAAACCAAATTATCATTAAAAGAAGGAATTTGGAAAACACAAGAGTATATTAACACAGGTAAGTATCAGTATCAATTAATTCTGGATGGGCAGTGGGTTTTGGACACAGATAATCCTTCAAAAGCATTAAATTCAAACGGACAATATAACTCTCTTTTGACAGTTGAGGACAAGTTAGGATCTTTACCAAAATTGTCATTTAAACTAGAGAAAGAAAAAATTCAACTTTTCAATAAGAATACAGACAAGATATTAGTTTTTTATAATAATACTCAAATTCCGTCCACAGATTTTGTTAAAATACCTTCCGAGTCAATTAATCAAGAAAGATCATACATTAGAGTATTTAGTTTTAATCAATATGCAGAGAGTAATTCCTTATTAATTCCTTTACAACATGGTAAGGTCGTTGAAAAGGCCTCTGATTTTAATTCAAAAGATAAATATTCTCAAGTTCTATATTTTATTTTAGTAGATCGATTTTTTAATGGCAATTTTAAAATTGACAAACCTATTCAAGATCCTGAAGTTCATTCAAAAGCAAATTATTATGGAGGAGATTTAGAGGGAGTTTGCAAAAAGTTAGAAGAAGGATATTTTACTAAATTAGGTGTTAACACAATTTGGTTATCACCAATTACTCAGAATCCAGAATATGCAGAAATTGAATATCCGTTTCCACATAGAAAATATTCTGGATATCATGGTTATTGGCCAGTTTCATGTACTGAGATAGACAAACGTTTCGGAGACAAAAAAACTTTAAAGAAACTAGTAAAATTAGCACATGATAAAAATATAAAAGTATTATTAGATTTTGTTTCTAATCATGTTCACAAAGACAATCCAGTAATAACAAAACATCCTGATTGGGCTACTAATTTGATTTTAGAAAATGGAGAAGAAAATATAAGAATTTGGGATCAACATAGACTAACCACTTGGTTTGATAGATTTTTACCAACGATTGACTACAGTATTCAAGAGGCGGTTGAATTAATGACAGATTCGGCACTTTTTATGATTGAAGAATATAATTTAGATGGATTTAGACATGATGCTACCAAGCATATACCAACATTATTTTGGAGAACATTAACTAATAAAATTAAAACTAAATTTCCTAACAAATTAATTTATCAGATTGGTGAAACCTTTGGAAGTAGAGAATTAATAGGAAGCTATGTACAAACTGGTCAGCTTGATGGACAATTTGATTTTAATTTATATTTTGATGCTAGAAAGATTTTTGCATTGGATGAAGAATCTTTTAAAGATTTACACTATTCACTTGAACAAAGTTTTAAATATTATGGAAATCATTCCTTAATGGGCAATATTACAGGAAATCATGATATTCCAAGGTTTATTTCATTTGCGAGCAAGGCGCTTTCATTTTCAGAGGATGAAAAAGAAGCAGGTTGGAATCGAAATATTAGTATTAAAGACACTCTTGGTTATAATAAGCTAAAAATGTTAACAGCATTTATCACAACAATTCCAGGTGTGCCAGTTATTTACTATGGAGATGAAATAGGGATGGTAGGTGCTGGAGATCCTGATAATAGAAGGCCAATGGTTTTTGACATGCTTAATGATTACGAAATCAGTGTCAAAAATAATCTGATTTCATTATTAAACTTAAGGAACAAAAATATATCTCTTATTTATGGAGAATTTAATTTAATAAAAGTTTCTAAAAATATTTTTATTTATGAAAGAACATTTCTTGATGATAATGTTGTTGTATGTTTTAATAAAGATCAAAAGCCAATAACTATTTATTTAGATAGGGATCTTAGTTCATATAAAACTCATTTTAAATCAACAATTATAAATGATAGCATTACATTACTACCATATTCATTTGAAATTTTAACAAAAAATAATTATTAATATGAAAAACAGTTTAGTCTTATTTATGTTACTTACGATATTCTCTTGTACTTCGAAAAAAGAGTATAAAAAAACAACTCCCGAATGGTCAAAAAATTCAATCATGTACGAAGTCAATATTCGTCAGTACACACCTGAAGGGACATTTAATAGTTTCTCTAAACACTTAGCAAGAATTAAAGATTTAGGGGTAGACATTATATGGTTCATGCCTATTCATCCAATCGGAGAAAAAAATAGAAAAGGAAGTTTAGGAAGTTATTATTCAGTGAAAGATTATAAGTCTGTTAATCCAGAATTTGGAACTATTGAAGACTTTAATAGATTAGTAGAAAAAATTCATCAAATGGGCATGAAAGTAATTATTGATTGGGTTGCGAATCATTCTGCATTTGATAATACATGGGTTGAAAATGGAAATCTTGATTGGTATTCTTTAGATTCTTTAGGACAACTACAACCTCCAATTGGTACTGACTGGTGGGATGTTGCAGATTTAAATTTTGATAATTATGATATGAGAAAAGAAATGATTGAGTGTATGAAGTATTGGCTTGTTGAATCAAATATTGATGGATTTAGATGTGATGTGGCTGACTGGGTACCATTAGATTTTTGGGAAGATTGTAGAAGAGAACTAGATGAGGTAAAAGATGTATTTATGCTAGCAGAAGCAGAAAATCCAAAACTACATAATAATGCATTTGATATGACTTATGCATGGCATTTTCATTTTGTAATGAATGAAATTGCTAGTCAAAAAAAATCTGTTCATGATATTATAGACTATTTAAATAACAAGGCTACTGATTTTCCAAATGATGCATATCGATTGCATTTCACTTCTAATCATGATGAAAACTCGTGGAAAGGTTATGCTGAAGAAAGATTAGGAGATGCTGTAAAAACATTTGCGGCACTTAGCGTAACAATTGAAGGGATGCCATTAATTTATAGTGGTCAAGAAGCATCACTTGATAAAAGACTTGAGTTTTTTGAAAAAGATACAATTTCTTGGGTTGATCTTAGCTTAAGTAGTTTTTATAAAACTTTATTTGAATTAAAAAAGAATAATCCAGCAATTTGGAATGGTAATTATGGTGGAAAAGCTGAGGTGATTTCAAGTGTGAATGATAGTTTGTCTTTTGCATTTATAAGAGAAAAAAACAATAATAAAGTTCTTTCTATTTTTAATTTTTCTGATAAACCTGCTATTGTTGAATTGTCATCAGATAATTTAAGAGGTTCATATAATTGTGTTTTTACTCAAAATAAAAAAGAATTTTCTGAAAAAGAAAATATAAGTTTATCCCCTTGGGAGTTTTTGATTTATAAAAAATAATATAGATATGAATAAAAAGAAATTATTAGGCTTTTGGGAGATATGGAATATGAGTTTTGGATTTCTTGGAATACAATTTGGTTTCGCATTGCAAGGAGGATTCATGACAAGAATATTTCAAACACTGGGTGCAGATAAAAGTGAGATACCTCTTTTATGGATTGCGGCTCCATTAACAGGTTTAGTTGTTCAACCTATTATTGGTTACATGAGTGATAGAACATGGAGTAAGAGGTGGGGTAGAAGAAGACCTTATTTTTTAATTGGAGCAATTTTAAGTTCATTAGCATTATTTTTTGTTCCACATTCACCTGCATTATGGATTGCTGCTGGTTTTCTGTGGGTTTTGGATGCATCTATTAATATTTCAATGGAGCCATTTAGGGCGCTAGTAGCTGACAAGTTAGATGAGTCACAAAGATCATATGGCTATGTAGTACAAACATTAATAATTGGAATTGGTACTTGGATTGCATCTAATTTGCCATGGTTAATTTCACTTTTAGGTGTTAGTGATGCGGCTCCTTTAGGTGTAGTTCCTATGTCAGTTAAAATAGCTTTTGCGATTGGAGCAGGAGTTTTTTTTATAAGTATTTTATATACGATTTTAACTACAGACGAATATCCGCCACATAATATTTCAGAATTTGAACTTGAGAAGCAAAAGAAAAATAAGTTGTTTAAAGAGATCTTTAATTACATTAAAAATATGCCAAAAACAATGAAGAAATTAGGTGTAATACAGTTTTTTAGTTGGTTTGCTTTTTTTACAATGTGGAGTATGGCTAATCCAGCTTTAACAGATTATATTTTTAATTCCCCTGCTCCTCAAATGTCAGATTATGATTTTAATATTATTAGTGAAGAAGAATTATACAATTCAGCAAATGAGTCATTCCAAAAAGCGTCTAATGCTGTAGGTTCATATATGGGAATATATGGCTTGTCTTCAATGATGTTTGCACTTATATTGGTTTTTTATACTTCAAAAAGAAATATAAATAGAAAATTAATTCATATGTTCTCTTTGATTTTAGGTGGGTTAGGTTTTTTAATAATGTATTTTTTACCTGATCCTAAGATGTTAATATTATCCTTTATTTTAATAGGTTTTGCATGGGGAAGCATTTTATCTATGCCTTATGCGATGTTGTCAAGTTCAGTAGAGCCAGAAAAAATGGGAGTTGTTATGGGAATATTTAATATATTTATTGTACTACCTCAAATAATTGCAGCTTTAGGAGGTGTAAATTTTTGTTCGAACTTATTAGGAGATGAACCTATTAATTCAATGATTGTAGCTGGAGTTTCTTTAGTTATCGCAGGTTTTTGTAATTTATTGATTACTAACAAGAATGCAATAACATATACACAAAATTAGTAGCCCTCATTTTGTATCATATTATTATTCATATCCATTTCTTGTTGAGGAATTGGGTAAACTAGTTTAGGATCATCCCATTCAAAATCTCCAATTGAGGTATAAAATTTCGCTTTTCTTCTTTTTAAATCATGAAATCTATCTCCCTCAAAGCCAAGCTCAATCCATCTTTCAGTATATATTGCATTTAAAAGGTTTAACTGTCCAGTTGTACTATTGTCTAAAGAGTTGTTAGCTCTAGATTTTATAATATTATAATCTTCTCTTACCTCCGTATCAGCATAATTAAGCATAGCTTTACATTCAGCTCTTGTTAGATAAATCTCAGCTAATCTAATAATAGTAATATTCATTGCGGTATTACTATATTTTTTTAAATATGGCACTCCTAAAAACGTATATAATTTTACTTTCCTTTCGTCATTCATTAATGAAACTAAACTATCAAAAGGATTATTATATGAAACAGAAGTAGATTTTAATCTTCCAGTGAGCACTCCATTATTCATGTCTTCAGGCAGATTAATTAATTGAAAAATAGTTTCTGCAGAAAAATTCCAACCTGAAACACTATATATTTCGTCAACATTAGTATTAAGAGAAAAATTACCATTATTAATTATTTCATCACAATATAGCAATGTGTTAGCATAGTCTTGTTTTTGAAAGTAAACTTTTGCTAAGTATGCAATGGCAGCCCATTTTGAAACTCTTGAATCTTTGTTTTCTGGTAGAAATTCAATTACCTCTTTAAGATCTTGAATTACTTGATTATAAACATCATCTACACTAGATCTTATAGTGTTTTGACCTTCAGTAGCGCTTGATTTTGTTAGCTTTATTGGAATTCCCAAATGGTTGTTATTTGCAGAATATCCAGCAGGTTGAGCAAACATTCGTACTAACTCAAAGTGACAAATAGCTCGCACAAATAAGCACTCTCCTCTAATTAATGTTGCTTTTGTAATATCCTGATTCTCATGAACAGGTAAGTAGTGAAGAACAATATTGGTCATATTAATCGCTCTGTATGCATCATTCCAAAGGCCATTTACTTCACCATTATAGGCGTTTAAATCTCTTGTTCTTAACTGGTTTAATGAAAAGCTAGAAATTGGAGGGGTATCCCAATTATCTGAAAGTAATTCACTATTGGCAATTAGTCCTCCTCCAAATAGATTTCCACTTTGTAGTTGGTTGAATATACCGTTAGTAATACTTTCTAAGCTATCAAGATTTGAAGTTGCAAGTTCAGAAGGAAATTTATAATCAGGAATTTTTTCTAAATATTTTTCACAACCAAACAACATAACAATTAAAATAATATAAAGATTTTTTTTCATCATAATGTAATATTTATTCCGGTTGTAAAAACTTTTGATTGTGGAGGTGTCAAGTAACTTACACCTTGTGTAATAGCTCCGGACCCTTCTCGGTTAACTTCTGGATCCCAGCCTTTATATTTAGTCCATACCGCCAAATTTTGAGAAGCAATAAAGATTTTAATTTTTTCTACTTTTAATTTATTACAAAATTTCTCAGAAAAGCTATAACTTACACTTAAGTTTCTTAATCTTATGTAAGAGGCATCATGTAAATGTCTTGATGAATTTAGATCTCGATTTTCAGTTAATGATAAATTAGGAACATTAGTTTCATCTCCATTTGTTTGCCAATAGTCTAATGTTCTAATATCTTGATTCCATCCAAAACCCATATTACCCAATTGACGTTTCCCGTGATCATCATAAATTTTTTGTCCTTGACTAAAGACAAAGAAAAATTCTAATCCAAAATTTTTATATTCAAAAGAGTTATTAATTCCACCATAGAAATCTGGATATGGTTTTCCCATTACTTTTCTCTCACTAATTGAATTTGTAGCATTTAGTACAACTTTATTTCCTTGAAGGTCATAAATTAACTCATCTCCAGTAGTTGGATCAATTCCTGCAAATTCTGCTAGAAAAAATACTCCTACAGGTTGACCAACTATAGCTCTGTTTTCTCCAAAGTTAGTTCCAGAAATTTCTTTTGCATCTCCTAGATCTAGTACTTCATTTTTATATTTTGATATATTAAAATCGGTTTTCCATTTTAATTTATTTTTTTTGGATAGGTTATGTGTTGTTATTTGAATATCAAATCCACTACTTTTAACTTTTCCTAGGTTTCGCGTTACATTTGTATATCCACTAGAAGGTGATAAAGGAGAATTTGCTACTAATACATCTGATGATTTTGTATAATAATATTCAAAAGTTCCTTCAATTTTATTTTCTAAAACACCAAAGTCTAAACCAACATCAGAAGTTATAACAGTTTCCCATTTTAAGTTTGACACAGAAGGGTTATCTGGTCCAATGCCATAACTGCCTGCATAATTTTGATTTCCACTGAAGAAACTATATTGATTAAAATTACCAATATTATCATTCCCTCTAGAACCACCACTAGATCTGAGTTTTAAAAAAGAGAGCCATTTATTATCATTTAAAAATTTTTCATCTGAAACAATCCATCCAAACGAAACCGCTCCAAAATGACCATATTTATTATCATTACCAAAACGTGAAGAGCCATCAGTTCTATATGAAAGTTGAAATAGATACTTTTTTTTGATGTTATAATTTAGTCTACTAAAGAAACTTAAAATGGCATATTCTTGCCCTCTTCCCTGAATGGAATACTCTTGATATTTAGCATCACTTGTATTTGAATCAAATGTTAGATTAGGACCTGAAACTCTTTCGTATTTATAATCTTCTTTTGAATTCTGAGTACTAAATCCTGCTAGAACTGACAGTTCATTATTTGTTTTAATCTTTCTTATATAGTTTAATGTGGAATTTAAATTTAGTGTAGTATATTTAATTTCTCTATTTTCTAAAGTAGATAGAGACACCCCATTAGAATCTTCTTTAATTGTAATTTCTTTAGGAGTAAAAAATCTCTCGTATTGATTTATAATATCAACTCCAAATTCATTTTTAAAAGTAAGATTATTAGTAATGTCATATTTAACTTTAGTGTTATTTAAATATCTATAAGATTTATTTCGATTATCTAAAAGTTCTGCTTCTGCAACTGGATTTAAATTTTGCAAACCACCATTATCCCACCAATAATAAGACCCATCAGGATTATAAACTGGATAAATAGGTAATGCTTCAGATTGTGCTCTACCTAAACCTCCAGCAGAACCTGTTTTAGCATATTTATTGTCAGTTCTACCAAAGCTAATATTCGTACTAATATCGGTTTTTTTATTTGGCAGATAATTTATAACTCCTTTTAAAGTTCCGCGTTGAAATTCATTGCCCTGCATAAAGGTAGATTCTTTTTTAAAAGAGCCACTTAGGTAATAATTGATTTTTTTATTTCCTCTACTGTATGATAAATTAACATCGTGAAAACTCCCTGTTTGTAAAACTTCATCTAACCAATCTGTATTTGCTATTGAGTCCAGATGAATATTGTTTATATGAGTTAAATCATTTAGATTGTTACCATCATTTACCCAGGCTTGTTTATATAAATCTACATACTGATTAGCATTTAATAGTTCTAACCTATTTGTTTCGGTTGAGATGCCAGTGTTGTAGCTAAAATTGATTTTAGGCTTCCCTTCAACCCCACTTTTTGTTGTTATTAGAATTACCCCATTTGCACCTCTTGCACCATATATTGCAGTAGCAGAAGCGTCTTTTAAAATAGTGATGTCTTCTATGTCATTTGGGTTAATAAGTGTAAGTGGGCTTGTATTATATCCAAATCTTGAAGCCGACTCACTAATATCATCGTTTAAAATAGGCACACCATCTATAACATATAAAGGTTCTGCACCTCCAGAAAGGGTGTTTACACCTCTTATTCTAATAGAAGCTGATCCTCCAGCCATTCCATTGTCAGTAGTAATTTGTACACCTGCAGCTTTACCTTGTAGTGATGATGCGATATTATTATTAGGTTTATTTTCTAACTCTTCAGTTTTAACACTAACGATAGAGCTTGATATTTCTCTTTTTATTTGAGTTCCATATCCAACTACAACAACTTGGTCAAGTAATAAGTTATCAGACTTCATAGTCATATTCAAATTAATATAACTATTACTTTCAATCTTAATGTTTTGTTCTTGCGTAATATATCCAATAAATGAAAATTTAATTGTTTGATCTCCATTTGGAAGATTAGTCAGTTTATAATAGCCATTAAGATCAGTAGTTGTGCCGAAAGTTGTTTTATTAATAAAGACAGTGACACCGATTAATGGCTCACCATTTTCATCAATTACAGTCCCATCTATATTGCCTTGAGCGAAAGATAATATAGAATTTATAAATAGAAGATTTATTAATAATAATTTCCGCATTAATATCTTATATAAACAATAATAATTTATAACAAATATATAAAATTGAATTTTACAAAAGAAGACTTCTTAAACTATAAATTTGTAAAAAAAACAGTAATAGAAATCAGATATATTTTGATTTAAAAATATTACTTTGGCATTAAATAAAAGTAACTACCCAAGTGGTTAACATAGATATCAAAACTAAAGTTTTTCCTAATCCAACAACAAGTTCATTAACTATTGAATTAGGCTATACAAT
>MDSV01163367.1_pt1 | contig 10942 bp, 10 predicted proteins | sample 810851 | NCBI WGS metagenome assembly MDSV01 (sample SAMN05326640, study PRJNA326480) | marine metagenome | isolation source: seawater | place: Atlantic Ocean: North East | collected 2012 | reverse complement strand
ATTTGATATTTGAACTTTTTTTTATCAAACCATTTCAAGTACATTCTCCTGAGCATTTCTGCCCAATCTTGGCTTTCGGTACCGCCTGCACCAGCATGTATTTCTAGATAAATATTAAAGTCATCGTTTTCCCCTGAGAGAAAACAACTAGTCTCATTTTCTAATAGTATTTTTTGTATGAGGTTAATTTTCAATTCACAATCTTGCAATATTTCATCGTTTTTTTCTTCAATTGCAAGATTATAAAGATCTCTTAAGTTCTCTATTTCTTTACAATTTTTTTTGTAAGAACTTAAAATATTTTCGTTAATTGTTTTCTCTTTTACTATTTTTTTTGCTTTGATTTTGTCTTTCCAGAAATTTTCTGCTAATGAAATTTTTTCTATTTCCTCTAATCTTTTAACAATATTGTTGCTTTCAAAGATACCCCCTAATATTATTTAGAGTTTTTTCAGCTTTAATTAATTTGTTTTCAAAATTTTGCATTAATAAAATTGTTTGTATTTAACTAATTTATCATAACTGTTAGTCGAAATTAATTGCTTATTATCAATATTGTTAATATCTTTAAGTTTTAAAGCTTCGATAATTGTGTCTTTTTCACCAAATGAGGCTTTTAAACCGTTATCATAGTTTAATGAACTTAAATATATTCCATTAGGTATATTAAATTCTTTAAAATCCTCTTTAAAAAGAGCATTTTTTATAAAGTCTTTGAATATTGGAAGAGCAGCTTTAGATCCTGTTTCATATTTTCCTAAAGTTTTTGGATTATCAAATCCAACGTAAACACCTACAACTAAATTGGAGGAAAATCCTATAAACCAAGCATCAAAATTATTATTTGTTGTTCCTGTTTTACCGGCAAGTGGCACCTTTAAGTCTCTTAATTTTTTTGCAGTTCCTCTTTTTACGGCTCCTTCTAAAATAGAAGTCATTTGGTATGCTGTTTCTTCACTAATTATTTGATTATTTTCATATTTTAGTTTTGGATAACTATCTGAGTCATTAAGAAATTTATCGCAACCTAAACATTTTTTATTACTCAATTTAAAAATTGTTTTTCCTCTTCTGTCTTGAATTCTACTTATTAAATTTGGTTTTATTTGTTTTCCTCCATTCACGAAAGATGCGTACGCTGAGGTTAAACTAATTAATGATGTCTCAGCCGCTCCTAGGGAAACAGATAACAACTCAGGAATATCATCATAAATTTCTAACTTATTTGATAAATCTAAAATTTTGTCTAATCCTAATGTTTTAGCTATTCTGACTGTCATTAAATTTCTTGAATATTCAATTCCTTTTCTTAAAGTCGAAGGACCATAAAATTTTTTACCATAATTTTCAGGTTTCCAGTCTTTGAGTCCCACGCCTTGGCTTTCAATAAAGGGGGCATCAAGCACAATTGAATTTGGAGAATAACCATTTTCAAGCGCAACAGCGTAAACAATTGGTTTAAAGGCAGAGCCAGGTTGTCTTTTAGCTTGAGTAACTCTGTTGAATTCACTTGATTTAAAATTAAATCCTCCTACTAAAGCCTTTACGTCTCCAGTATAGGGATCTATTGCTACGATACCACCATTAACTTTTGGGTATTGTTTTAAATCCCAGTAATTCTTTTCTTTTTTTACAAAAATAATATCTCCTACCTCAAATTTATCAAAAATTGTTTTTTTATTTGGAATAGTCCATTTAAGTTTTTGTACTGAAATAACATTCTCAACTCCATTTAATATTTTAAACTTGATTTTACTTTCACTAATAAATTTTATTTCAGCTATTTCCCAATTCAAAGTTGGATCTATCTTTAGCAATTTAATTTTTTTTTCCCAATTTGAGTCTTTTATTTTATTAGTAATGGGCCCTCTCCACCCGTGTCGCCTATCATATGCTTCGATTCCATTTCTCAAAGAATTTATCGCTTCAATTTGAAAACCTATATCTAGTGGAGTTCTTATAGAAAGACCTTCAGAGTAAAGTTTTTTGAATCCATATTTTTCTTTTATTGATCTTCTAACTTCTTCAGTATAAGAATTAGCTTCATTAACAATTTCTATCTTTCTTCTTTTGAGCTTTATTTTCAAACTTTTCAAAGAATTCAACTCTTGATCAGAAATATAATTATTTTCATTTAAATTTTGTAAAACTAAATTTCTTCTAAATTTAGCTACCTCAGGATATTTAAAAGGATCATATTTACTTGGTGCTTTAGGTAAAGCTGCAAGTAAAGCTGCTTCGGAATAATCTAAATCTTTTACGGATTTATCAAAATATTCTAAACTTGCTGCAGCTATACCATAAGTCCCTTGACCTAAGTAAATTTGATTTAAATAAAGTTCTAAAATTCTTTGCTTTGAGTATGCTCTTTCAATCCTAAAGGCCAGTATTGCTTCTTTTATTTTTCTATTCAGCGATACCTCATTACTAAGTAAAAAGTTTTTAGCTACTTGTTGAGTAATTGTAGATGCCCCTTCTAATCTTTTGTTTGAGCTTATGTTTTTTAAATTATTTATAACTGCCCTAATAATACCCTTTGCATCTATTCCTGGATGGTTAAAAAAGTTTTTATCCTCGGCTGATAAAAATGAACTTATTACTTTTTTAGGTATTGACTCAAAAGGAATAAATAATCTTTTTTCTAATGCATACTCGGCTATTAGTTTGCCATCATTTGAATAAACTCTACTAGAAATAGGAGGCTGATAATTGGATAATTTTTTATAGTCTGGTAAACCAATTGAAAAATACCACAATGTAGAAAAGGTGAAAAATAAACTTATAATTGTAAATATTATAAAAAACTTAATAAGAAAGTTTAGATTTTTTAACATCTGATTATTATAATCTTTAAAATTTGGCTATCTTAGGGCGTTTAACCTTATTATGGGTGCATTTGGGGATAAAATTGTATACTATTATTTAATGACAAAATTTATTATTACAAAATTCAACAGACTAAAAGGATTTCAACTAAAATGGAAAAGAATTTATACATCGATGCTTCGCATCCTGAAGAAACAAGAATTGTTCTTAAATCAGAATCTTCAATTGAAGAATACGAGTTTGAAAATAAAAATAAATTAAATTTTAAAAATAATATTTATCTTGGAATAATAAGTAGGGTTGAACCTTCCCTTCAAGCAGCTTTTATAAATTTTGGGAGAATAAGGCATGGTTTCTTAGCTTTTAATGACATTCAATCAGATTATTACCAAATACCCTCCGAAGATAAAGAAAAAATTAAAAATGCAGAAGAAAAAATTAGAGAGAATTTAAAAAATAAAACTTTAGATGAGCTATCAAACAATAAAGTAACAGAAAATCAAAATGAAAAAATTGATGAAGATAATGTTGTACAAAAAAGTTCGGTTAAAAATGATGAAGAGATCAAAAAAAAATATAGAGAAGAATTAAAAACTTCATACGGATTAAAAAGATATAAAATTCAAGAAGTAATAAAACCTGGGCAAGTAATATTGATACAAGTTATTAAAGAAGAAAGAGGACAGAAAGGTGCAGCTCTTACTACGTTTATCTCTCTCGCAGGAAAATATATGGTTTTAATGCCTAACACACCAAAAGGAGGAGGTATTTCAAGAAAGATATTTAATTCTTCAGACCGTCATAAAATTAGGAGTATTCTTAATGAGATAGAAATACCAAAAAGTATGGGTGTAATTGTTAGAACAGCTGGAGCAAATAAAACTAAAAATGAAATAGAAAAAGATTTTCTTAATACATTAAAAACTTGGGAAGAGATTAGAGAAAAAGCATTAGACTCTAATGCTCCCTCTTTAGTTTATGAAGAAGGAGACATTATTAAAAGAACTCTAAGAGATACTTACGATAACGAGACCAAAAATGTATACATTGACGGAAATGAAGCTTATCAAAAAGCAAAAAAATTTATGAAAGAGTTAATGCCAAAAAACGTAAAAAATATTAAAAAATATAGGGGTAAAATTCCCATTTTTCATGAAGCTAATATTGAAAAAGAATTGAATAATATTTTTGAACCTACTGTAAAGTTAAAATCAGGTGGCTATTTAGTAATAAATCCTACAGAGGCATTAGTTGCTATAGATATTAATTCTGGACAATCAACAAAACAAACAAATATAGAAAAAACAGCTTTAAACACAAATCTTGAAGCAGCGGAAGAAATTGCTAGACAAATAAAACTCCGAGACTTGTCAGGGCTAATAGTAATTGATTTTATTGATATGATGAATTTCTATAACAGACGAACTGTAGAAAAAAAAATGAGAGAAAGTATAAGGAAAGATAGAGCTAGAATTCAAGTGGGTAGGATAAGTAATTTCGGTCTTTTAGAAATGACTAGACAAAGACTTAGAGAGGGGTCGATAAGATGGGAGACTATTCTCTCTTTAGAATCTTTTGCTCAAAAAATAGTAAAAAAAATTGAGCTTTTGGCATTTACTAATAAAGTCAAAATTATAAAAGCATATATTCCAGAAAAAGTTAATTTATACATTAAAAACAACTTTTTTAATGAAATTCAGTACTTTGAAAAAAAATACTCATTTAAAATAAACATTTTAACAGATGATACATTAATAATTCCTGAATATAGAATTGAACTATTAAATAAATCTAAAAAAATTATAGATAAAATTGAAAGAGTAAATAAATTAAAAGAAATCAGGCTTAATTTCGAAAATAAGGATGAAATTAAAAAATCTTCATCTGAAAAAGTAATAAATTTAAAAAAATCAAAAAAAACTAAAACATTAAAAAAAAGAACTAAAAGCCCGAGGACTTTATGGGTAAGAAGAAAAAAAAGAGCTTAAATTAATCCATCGATTGGTGAACTAGGAGTTGCATAAAACTTTTTTTTCATTCTGCCTGCTAAAAAAGAGTCTCTTCCGGATATCACTGCGTTTTTAAACGCTCTCGCCATAACGATTGGTTTATTAGCATTAGCTATGGCGCTATTAATTAAAACACCATCACATCCCATTTCCATAGCTATTGTAGCATCAGAGGCAGTTCCAATACCTGCATCAACAATCACTGGGACTCTTGACTGCTTAATTATTAAGGAAATATTCACTTTACTTTGAATTCCTAATCCTGAACCAATGGGAGAAGCTAATGGCATTATGGCTGAAGCTCCACAATCTTCTAATTTTTTTGCAAGCAAAGGGTCATCGGTACAATAAACCATTACTTTAAAGCCTTCTTTAACTAAAATTTTTGTTGATCTTATTGTTTCGATCATGTTTGGAAATAAAGTTTTTTTATCTCCTAAAACTTCTAACTTTACAAGTTTCCACCCTCCCATTTCTCTTGCTAGTCTCAAAGTTCTTAAAGCGTCATTTGAATTAAAACATCCTGCAGTATTCGGTAGATAAATTATTTTTTTAGGATTAAGATAATCTGTTAAAATTGGTTTTTTCTTATCTAATATATTTATGCGTCTGACTGCGACTGTTACCATATCAGCTCCCGATTCCTTTACCGCTTGAGCAGTTTCTTTAAAGTTTTTATATTTGCCTGTACCAACAATCAATCTTGAATTTAATTTAATCTTGTCTATTTTTAATACGTCTTTTTTCATTTTTATCCTCCCCCAATAAAATGAACTACTTCTAATTTATCTTTATTCTTTAGGTATTTTTTTTTATAGCTTATTTTCGGAATAATTACTCCATTGTGTTCAATGGCCACTTTTTTGTTAATAAGTTTAAATTTTTTTAATATGTCGTAAATAGTTATTTTTGGTTTAATATTAACTTTTTTTCCATTTAATTGTATTTTTGCCATAATTGAGTTAATTAACTAATTTATAAAACTTAATGATGGATAAAATTATAATTCTTAATGGGCCAAACCTCAACCTTTTAGGTGAAAGAGAAAAAGACAAATATGGTGAGGTCACATTAAAAAATATTGAAAAAAGTTGTAAAAACTTTGCTGAAAAAAATAATATTAACATCTCATTATTTCAATCAAATATAGAAGGTGAAATAGTTGAAAAAATTCAAGACTCAAGAAAAGAGCAACAAGGTTTAATCATTAATGCTGGTGGGTACACTCATACATCAGTAGCGATACATGATGCTTTAAAAATACTTGAAATACCTATAATCGAATTGCATATTACTAATATTTATAATAGAGAAGAATTTAGGCATAAGTCATTGATTAGTAAAGTCGCAACTGGAGTAATATGTGGGTTTGGGACAAATGGGTATATAATGGCATTAAATGCGCTGAAAGATTTATTAAGAAAATGAAAATAGATAAAAAACTCATAAAAGAATTGGTTGATCATTTAAGTGAATTTAATTTAACTGAATTAGAATACCAAGAAGGACAGACAAAAATAAAAGTTTCTAAAACTTCTAGAGGAATAGAGTCAATTAAATCTTCTGCCGTGGTTGCTCCAATAAAAACTGTTTTAAATAAATCAGATGATAGTGATGGTATCAGAGTTAAGTCTCCAATTATTGGCACTGCTTATTTGGCATCTGAACCAAATGGAAAAAAATTTGTAGAAGTTGGAGATAAAATAAAAAAAGGTCAAACAGTAATGATTGTGGAAGCCATGAAGACAATGAATCACGTTCCTTCAACAAGTGATGGGACCGTAAAAAAAATTTTAGTAAACGATGGTCAACCAGTTGAATTCGGTCAGCCTTTAATTGTCTTAAAATAATATAAAATGTTCAAAAAAGTTTTAATAGCTAACCGAGGTGAGATTGCTGTTAGAATTATTAGGGCTTGTAAAGAATGGGGAATTGGAACTGTTGCGGTTCACTCTGATGTCGACTCTGACTCTATGCATGTAAGACTAGCAGATGAAAGTGTGTGTATAGGTTCTCATCAGCCTCAAAATAGTTATCTCAATATATCTTCTATAATGTCTGCTGTTGATTTAACTGGTGCAGAAGCAATTCATCCTGGGTATGGTTTTTTATCCGAAAATGCCAAATTTGCAGAAATAGTCAGCAAACACGACATAAAATTTATAGGACCCAGTGCTAGTTTAATTTCTAAAATGGGTAATAAGATCGAAGCTAAAAGAATAGCTAAAAAATACGGCTTACCAATAATTGAAGGCTCGGAGGGAGGTGTTAAATCACTGTCTGAGGCAAAAACTATATGTAAAGAGATAGGTTATCCAGTTTTAATTAAAGCCGCAGGCGGAGGTGGCGGTAAAGGAATGAAAATTGTTGATGATGAAAGTCAATTAGATATTTTATTTTCAACTGCAAAAGTTGAAGCAAAGAAATATTTTGCTAATGACGAACTTTATATCGAAAAATATTTTAAAAACCCTAGACATATTGAAGTGCAAATAATGTCTGGAAAAAATAAAACTGTTCATTTAGGTGAAAGAGACTGTTCAGTTCAAAGACGACATCAAAAATTAATTGAAGAAACTCCGAGTCCTGTTTTAACTGATGAAGAAAGAAAAGATTTACTAGAAAAAACTGTCAAAATGGTTGAACAAATAGGTTATGAAGGTGCGGGAACGGTAGAGTTTATTTATGAAAATGGAAAATTCTATTTTCTTGAGATGAATACAAGGGTTCAGGTTGAACACCCAGTTACTGAAGTACAAACAGGAATAGATATTGTTAAGGAACAATTATGGATAGCCTTTACAGGAGAAACAGCTTTAAAACAAAGCGATATATCTCCTCGAGGGCACTCAATAGAGTGTAGGATAAATGCAGAGAATCCAGCTTTAGATTTTCAGCCGAGTCCTGGAACTATAAGTGTTTGTCATCAACCATCAGGTTTTAGAACTCGAGTTGATGGTTCAATTTTTCAAGGCTGTAAGATAACTCCTTACTACGATAGTTTAATTGCAAAAGTTATATGTAAAGGAAGAAATAGATCTGAGGCAATTCAGAGGACTCTAAGATCATTAGATGAATTTGTTTTAGAAGGGATAACCACTACCATTGATCTACATAAAAAAATTTTAAATCATAAAAAGTTTATCAATTCAGATTTTGACACTAATTGGCTAAGTAAAGAAAAATTTTATTAAGCATTATTACATTTAATTAATTGTAAGTCATAAATTGCATGGTCAAAAGGTCTAATTGAAGGGTCAGATGAAAACGTCCATCCATTAAATATAAATACTTTTTCATCTTGATTTTCTGATAAATCTTTTACCTGCAAATAGGCAACGTCGTTTTTTACGTTGTTCTCAGAATTTACTATCCCACATTTTAAAACTTTAATTTCAAGAGGTCCAAACTTTTTAATTTCACCTAAATTTACAATTATTTCAGACGTCTTAGCAGTAATTTTATCTAGTCCAATAAATTTCGCTGAGAGACTATTGTTAATTGAGGTTTTTCTCTTATTGAGAACAACTTCTCCAATAGAAGTTTCCTCTAAAGAATTATCAGTTTCCTCGAAGCTCGGTTTAATTTCATTGAGATTGATCAAAGGAGTACTTATAATTTTATCTTCAGCTAATAGTAAAAAATTTGAAAAAGAAAAAAAAAAGCAAAAGAATTAATAAAATTCTATTTCCAAGTTTCATATTTTTTAATATTACTATCTTTTTTAATTTTAATTGGTTTATAAGCATTTTCTGAACCAGATTTATTTTCTGAATGAGGCTTTTGCCAAATATATTTTTTCTCATTCTGAGAAGGAACTTTGTCTATTGTATGATGCATCCATAAAAACCAATCAGAAGTAATTTTACTTGCTTCAATATTTCTTGAATAAACGACCCATCTTTCATCTTGCCTATTTCTATAATACCTATTTCCATTTTCGTCCTTCCCGACATATTTCCCAAAAAATAAGGTTTTGAAAAAAGTTCCTAGTGTCTGTTTATTCCACCAAGTAAAAAATATTTTTAAGTTCATCTGTAAATTTTTAAATCCACACAATTTATAAGTGTATAAATATTTATATCAGACCCATCATATATTTGCTATACATGATTTAACAGATTCCTTTTCAAAAATGAAAAAATTTATAGTCGAAACATATTATACTTGCACCTTTAAAACTGTGCATACTTTAGACAATCTTAATGATCAAGAATTATCAAAAATCGATAAAAGGGATGATGGCGAAGTAGAAGTTATAGATGTTAAATTAAACAACAGAAAAACTAGAAAATTAGGAGATAAAAAGGATTCTTCAAATAAAGTTAAAAAAGTAGATAATAACTTTTCTTCAACTTTATCAAAAGAAGTTAAAGAGATGAAAAATCCTAAAAGTATTGGAGATGATCATCTTATTAAAGTAAAAAATAATGCTAGATTTAAAATGCCTGATAGGAGAAAAGGATATATTCAAAAAGCTCAAATTGGAGATCACAAAGTTTATCTACACACAGGCGAGTATGACGATGGAAAAATTGGTGAAATTTTTATAGATACAAACAAAGAAGGTGAGTTAGTTAAAGCTATGATGAATAATTTTGCTATCGCAATTTCATTAGGACTTCAATATGGAGTTCCCTTAGATGAATATGTTGATGCTTTTATTGATACTAAGTTTGAACCCTCTGGTAATGTTATTGGAAATGATAGAATTTTAAGCGCATCATCAATTTTAGATTATGTATTTAGAGAACTTGCTATTTCATATTTAGGAAAAGAAGAATTGGCTCATACACCCTCGATAGCGAGAACAAAAGATATCTCGGTTGAAAATACTGACGATAAATTCCTTAAAATTGTAAAAAATATTACTTCAAAAGGATTCGTGAGAAGCAATTATGAAGAAAAGCTCGTAGATCTGTCTGATGTAAGGATTAATTTAAAATCAAAAAACTAATTTTTTTTAATATCAATCTTGATCCCTAGTTCTTTCAATTGATTTTCTTCTACTTCGGAAGGAGCTTTCATCATTAAATCTTGAGCATTCTGGTTCATTGGGAATAATGTCACTTCCCTGATATTTTTTTGGTTTGCTAATAGCATTACTATTCTATCTACTCCAGGTGCTATTCCACCATGAGGTGGTGCTCCAAAATTTAATGCATTCAACATTCCACCAAATTTTTCTTCAACTTGGGTTTTATTGTAACCTGCTACTGAAAAAAGTTTGTACATTAATTCTGGAATATGATTTCTGATAGCACCCGAGGACAATTCTACTCCATTACATACTATATCATACTGAAATGCCTTAATTTCCAATGGTTTATTGAAATCTAATTTATCAATTTCGCCTTGTGGCATTGAGAAAGGATTATGGCTAAAATTAATTTTTTTTGTTTCTGGATCGACTTCATACATAGGGTAATCAACAATCCAGCAGAATGCAAATTGTTCTTTGTTAATTATATCAAGGTCTTGAGCTATTTTAGTTCTAGAAATAGATAAAATTTTTTCTACTTCATTTGTCTTCCCGCAAGCTAAAAATATACTATCACCAACTTCGGCTTTGCAAATTTTCATTATCTCTTTTAGTGAGTCTTCGCTAAAAAATTTACCTACCGGTCCTTTACCTGAAATATTTTCTTTTTTTTCAAATGTGAAATATGCTAAACCAGATGCTCCATTTTCTTTTGCCCATTTGTCAATATTATCAAAAAAACTTCTAGGTTTTTCTTTTGTATTTTTAGTTATAATGCACCTTACAATTGATCCATCGTTAACAAGTTTTTTAAAAATATCAAATTTAACGTCTTCTCTAGTAAAAATTTTTGTAATGTCATAAATTAACAATGGATTTCTTAAGTCTGGTTTATCTGTTCCATACTTTATCATTGACTCGCTGTATGAAATTCTAGGAAATTGATCATATGTAATTTTTTTTGAAGAAAATGTATTAAATAAATTCACCATTAATTTTTCCACAACTTTAAAAACATCCTCTTGTTCCACAAAAGACATCTCTATATCAAGTTGGTAAAATTCACCTGGACTTCTATCAGCTCTTGCATCTTCATCTCTAAAACAAGGTGCTATTTGAAAATATT
>MDSV01114441.1_pt1 | contig 10943 bp, 9 predicted proteins | sample 810851 | NCBI WGS metagenome assembly MDSV01 (sample SAMN05326640, study PRJNA326480) | marine metagenome | isolation source: seawater | place: Atlantic Ocean: North East | collected 2012 | reverse complement strand
GATTATGGTTGTTTTGTTGAACTTGAAGAAGGTGTTGAAGGTTTGGTTCATGTATCTGAGATGGATTGGACTAATAAAAATGTGCATCCCTCAAAATTAGTACATTTAGGACAGGAAGTTAATGTAAAAATATTAGACATCGACCAAGAGAGACGTCGCATATCATTGGGAATTAAACAATGTGAAGAAAATCCTTGGGAAAAATTCGCTTCAACTCACAATAAAGGAGACCACGTTTCAGGCTTAATTAAATCAATAACTGATTTTGGAATATTTATTGGGCTTGAGGGTGGAATAGACGGATTAGTTCATTTGTCAGATGTAACATGGAATGAGGATTCAGAAGCGTCAGCTCGTAATTTTAATAAAGGAGATGAAATCGAAACAGTAGTTCTTGCGGTAGATTCGGATAGAGAAAGAATTTCTCTTGGTATAAAACAATTAGAACAAGATCCGTTTTCAAGTTATACAGCGGAGAATCAGAAAGGTTCGCTTGTGAAAGGTGAAGCAAGGAAAGTTGACCAAGATTTCGTTGTTGTAGATTTAGCAAATGAAGTCGAGGGTATTTTAAAAGCTAACGAAATTTCATTGGAAAAAGAAATCACAGATGCAAGAACCATTATCAAGGAAGGCGATGAAATTGAAGTAAAAATTATTCATATAGATCGAAGAAAGCGTTCAATTAATCTGTCAATCAAGGCCAAAGAGTCAGATGATGAGCAATCTACTGTGGAAGAATATGCTCCAAAAACAGAAGAAAGCTCTAAATTGGGCGATATTTTGAAAGAACAACTCGAAAAATAACAAAAATGTAAAATAACGGATTGCCTATCATTTTTTGAATTGTTATCATCGGTCTAATTAATAGCTTTAATAACAATAGTTTGCAGCGAAATAAAGTTGGAAAGTTAATAAATTCAATCGAGATTCGAAAATGACAAAATCTGAGTTAATTGAAGTTTTATCAAGAAAACAATCGCAACTAGCTTATAAGGACATTGAGTTAGCAGTAAAGACAATACTCGAGTATATGTCATCCTCGCTTTCAAATGGCGAGCGTATTGAAATACGTGGATTTGGAAGCTTTTCTCTACATTACCGGCCGGCAAGATCTGGCCGTAATCCAAAATCGGGTGAGCCTGTATCACTTCCGGCAAAATATGTGCCACATTTCAAGCCTGGCAAAGAATTACGAGAAAGAGTAAATAATAGATATAATCCGATTACAAACTAAAAAGCGTTATTCAATACTTTATTGTCTTCACAGTAGTTAGCCACAATATTAGTGCTTGTCACCGTCTATCAGACTGTCTATCTTAGTCATTATTCTTCTTCTTTATAAAATGTAAATCTATGGATAGGAGATGATTATGACCTTTATATTTAAATTAATATTCGTTAGTATCATTTTTATATTTGGTTTAGTTTTTCACCTAAAAAATCATCAATCAGTTATTTTTAATTATTATATAAACGAAATTCAATTACCTCTCTCCTTGTTGATTTTGATATCTATATGTATCGGAGTAGTGCTCTGTATTTTAGTAACATTTCCCATAATTATAAAACTTAAAAAAAATAATATTGAAGTTACTAATAAATATAAGAATCAAAAAGATAGTAAATGAGTAGATTAAATACAACCCAGGACTGTTCAAGATGCAAGGTGAATTAATATTTTTTTGGCTATTACTTCCGGTGGCAAGTTTCATTGGTTGGTGGATTGGCAGTAATACTGAAAAAAGAACAAAAACTTCAAAAAATATTTCACTAGAATATTTCAAAGGCCTTAATTTCGTTTTAAATGAACAACCAGATAAGGCAATTGAAGTATTTATAAGAATGGTTGAAGTCGATAATGAAACTGTCGATACGCATTTGGCCTTAGGTAATTTATTTCGTCGTCGCGGCGAAGTCGATCGAGCAATAAGAATTCATCAAAATTTAATTGCTAGATCTAATCTTAGTGAAGATGAAAGAGCACATGCATTGCTTGAGCTTGGGATGGATTATATGAGATCAGGCTTATTGGATAGGGCAGAAAAACTATTTTTAGAATTATTAGATATAGGACTCTATTTAAAAGAAGCGCATTTTAATTTACTTGAAATATATCAACAAGAAAAAGATTGGGAAAATGCAATTCTGATTGCTAAGAAATATGAGTCAATTTCAGGTAAAGATCATAATTCAATAACTGCACAATTTTTTTGTGAACTTGCTGAGAACTATCTAGAGAAAAATCAGATTGAAAATGCGAGGAAAAATATTCAAAATGCTATGAGATCAAATCCAAAATGTGTTAGAGCGAGCATATTGGAGGCTAAAATATATCAACTTACTGGAAAAATAGAATTAGCAATCAAATGCTACAAAAGGCTAGAATCACAAGATTGCGAATACATAACAGAAGTTATTTCACCGTTATTTAATTGCTATAAGAGCTTAGGAGAGATTGATAAATTTATTGACTATTTAAAGGCATTATCAAATTCAAATGAAAATATAAATATATTAATAGTTTTAACAGAATTACTCGCCGAGCATAGAGGTGAGGAATTGGCTGTCAATTTCATTTTTGAAAAGCTAAAAGATAAGCCAACTGTACAAGGCGTTGATAAATTAATTGAATATACTCTCAACAAATCACAAGGTACAGCTCATGAATATCTTCAAACTATCAAGAAACTTACGAATAAATTAATTGAAAAAAAGCCAACATATAAATGTAATAATTGTGGTTTTGATGCGAAAATACTGCATTGGCAATGCCCAGGGTGTAAGCACTGGGAGTCTATTAAACCTATTTACGGAGTAACTGGTGAATAAAAGTCGAGTTATTGTGTCACTTGATTATTCGAATGAAAATCAAGCGCTAGAATTTTGTAAAAAAGTAAATCCCACAGATTGTAAGATTAAAGTTGGCAAGGAACTTTTTACTGCTGAAGGTCCAGCGCTAATTGAAAAATTAAGGGTATTAGGTTTTGAGATTTTCTTGGATCTTAAATACCATGATATTCGAAATACAGTTGCAAAAGCCTGCCGAGTGGCTCTTGATCTCGATATTTGGATGTTAAATATTCATGCTTCTGGTGGAAGACAAATGATGGAGGCTGCGCGCGAAACAATTGAAAAATATTCGAAAAAAAGAAAACCACTACTCATAGCTGTTACAGTGCTAACAAGTATTTCTTCTGATGACTTAATTCAATTAGGCGTAACAAATTCTGTTAATAAACAGACTATGTTTTTAGCAAAAATAGCAAAAGGTGTCGGTCTAGATGGTGTCGTGTGCTCTGGTATGGAGGCTAGAAGTTTGAGAGATGAATTAGGAGAAGATTTCTGCCTTGTTACCCCGGGTATTAGATTAGTTAATTCAAAAAATGATGATCAGAAACGCGTAATGACACCTATCAATGCAATTAAGGCTGGAAGTGATTATCTTGTAATAGGTCGCCCAATAACTGAAGCTAAAGACCCGAAAAATGTTTTGTATTCAATCAACAAAAGCATCAATTAATTAAATTAACTTTTTATAGTGTCAGAATCTATTAGGCAGAATGTTCTAAGTCCCATAGTATCGGCGAATGAACAACAAAAAACATATTGGTCTCGCCTGTATGGCAGCGCAAAGTCACTTGCTGTTATAAATTTAGCATCCCAAATAGAAGCACCTGTCATACTCATAACAAAAGACGTCATAACTGCTGTTAATTTAATCAGTGAACTAGAAAATTTTTCTGGAAATTCAAAAATAGTTCCTATTAAATATTTCCCTGATTGGGAAATTTTACCTTATGATAATTTTTCACCATATCAGGACATCGTTTCTGAAAGGCTCCAAACACTGCATGAGGTAGCAAATTTATCAAGAGGAATATTGGTCGTTACTATTTCAACAATAATGCATTATTTGTTACCTAAAGATCATTTATTATCAAACTCATTTTCGTTAGATTTAGGACAAAAAATTGACATAGATGCTTTTAAAAATGAGTTATCACAACAAGGTTATAATTTCGTAATGCAAGTTACAGAGCATGGGGAAGTTTCTATTAGAGGTTCGCTGATAGATATTTATCCAATGGGGAAAAATAAGCCTTTCAGAATAGATTTATTTGACAATGAAATCGATAGTATTCGTTTCTTTGATGTCGAAACACAGCGCTCAGGAGAAAAGACCAATTCATTAAGGATCTTGCCGGCGAGAGAAATTTCATTAACAGATAAACATATTGCTCTCTTTAGAGAGAATTGGCGAACACATTTCTCGGGTAATCCTAATCAATGTCAAATTTATCGTGATGTTAGTCAGGTTATTGCACCACCAGGAATTGAGTATTATCTGTCACTTTTTTACAAAGAGACCAGTACACTATTCGATTATATCGATGATGATTCAATTCTAGTGTTTGATGAGGAAATAAATGCAACAGCAGAACTATTTTGGGATGATATTGCTACTAGATATAAGCAAAAATGTACTGATAAAGAACGGCCTATTTTGTCACCAGAGTCAATTTTTTTAAGTATTGAAAATTTTAATATGCTTTCAGACAGATATTCACAGATCCATATAACTAATATAAAAATCAATTCTGAAAAAAATGTTGGCCAATACAATTCAAGTATACCAATAAGTACGCCTATAGATGCTCGTGCAAAAGATCCTTTAAAACTAGTTAATCAGTTTTTAGATAAATTTAAAGGACGTGTTTTAATAGCAGCAGAGACAAAAGGAAGGCTTGAGACAATTTTAGAGTTATTTAAAGGAAAAATGAATCTATCAAAGGTAAATGGTTGGAATAATTTTTTAGATAGCAAAATTAATTTTGCTATCACAGTAATGCCAATTGAAAATGGTTTAATTATTAGAAATCCAAATATCGCTATAATTACAGAAGCACAGTTATTTGGCGAACGAGCAATGCAGAGACGATTAAGAAAACGTCAAAAAGTAGATGCAGATACTGTCATTCGAAACTTAACTGAATTAAGAGAAGGGTCACCTGTAGTTCATGAGCAGCATGGTGTAGGGCGCTATCATGGTTTAATTGCGATTCAGATCGGTGGAATTTTAGGTGAATTTATACATCTTGAGTATGCTGACAAAGCGAAGCTATATGTCCCGGTGTCAGCGTTAGATTTAATTTCTCGTTATACTGGAATTGATCCAGACAATGCCCCTCTTCATAGTTTAGGTAGCGGACATTGGCAAAAAGTAAAACGTAAAGCTGTTGAAAAAGCTTATGATATTGCTGCTGAATTATTAGAGTTACACTCCCGCCGTGCAGCAAAAAAAAGACAACCTTATACATTCGATCAGGATGAATATTTTTCATTTATACAAAATTTCCCTTTCGAGGAAACTGCTGGGCAACAGGAAGCAATTAACTCAATGATAGATGATTTGATAAGTTCTAATCCAATGGATAGGCTTATCTGCGGAGATGCTGGTTTTGGGAAAACAGAAGTTGCAATGAGAGCAGCTTTTATAGCTGTCCAAAATGGAAAACAGGTAGCACTATTAGTCCCAACAACACTATTAGCCCAGCAACATCACCAAAATTTTATTGATCGATTCGCTGACTGGCCAATAAAAATTGATTTATTATCAAGATTTAGAACGAAAAAAGAACAAGATATAGTCTTATCTGACATGAATAGCGGTAAAACGGACATTGTTATAGGTACGCATAAGTTATTACAAGATGGTATTGTTTTTAAAAATTTAGGTTTAATTATTATAGATGAAGAGCATCGTTATGGAGTCAGACAAAAAGAGAAATTTAAATCATTACGTGCTGAGATTGATATATTAACTCTAACAGCAACACCGATTCCTAGAACATTAAATATGGCGCTTTCAGATTTACGTGAACTTTCTATTATTTCAACACCACCCTCTAGACGTCTTGCGGTTAAAACATTTGTTAGTGAAAATAATGATTCTTTAATTAAAGAAGCAATAATTCGCGAAATTAAGCGTGGTGGGCAAGTATTTTATTTGCATAATAATGTTAAAACAATAAAGGAGACTGTTAGGAGATTAAATAAAATTATTCCATCAGCACGGGTTGAATTTGCACATGGAAAAATGCCCGAAAAACAACTTGAGTCAGTCATGCTGGATTTTTATCATCGACGTTTTAATGTGTTAGTTTGTACTACCATTATTGAGACTGGGATTGATATACCAACTGCAAATACGATTATAATTGAACGGGCAGACAAGTTTGGTTTAGCTCAACTTTATCAATTAAGAGGTCGTGTTGGACGTTCTCATCATAGGGCTTATGCGTATTTAATGGTTCCCGAACAAAAAAACATGACAGCAGATGCAATAAAACGACTAAAAGCCATAGAAGCATTAGAAGAGCTAGGCGTCGGGTTTACTCTTGCGACCCATGATCTTGAAATAAGAGGTGCAGGGGAGATTCTTGGAGAGGGGCAAAGCGGCCATATACAAGAGATAGGCTTTACTTTATACATGCAATTACTCGATAGAGTGGTACGAGCAATGAGAGAAAATAAGCAACTAGATTTAGAACAAGCTTTCAATAATAGCACAGAAATTGATTTACATATTCCTGCATTAATCCCAGAAGATTTTCTACCCGATGTTCACTTACGGTTAATTCTATATAAGCGTATTGCTAATATTAAAGATGAGCCTCAATTGATTGATATGAAAGAAGAAATGATTGATCGTTTTGGAAGACTTCCCGAACCAGTTAATAATTTATTTGATATAGCAAAATTGAAACAAAAAGCATACTCTCTAGGTATTAGAAAAATTGATATGGGCACAGAAGGTGGCCGCATTTATTTTAAAGAGAATTCAAATGTTGATTCGAAGCGTATTATTGATTTGATACAGTCTAACCCAGAGCATTATAAATTAGATGGTCAGAATAAACTAAAAATTAATAAAGAATTTATAGATAAATTTTCTAGAATAAACTTTTTAGAACATTTTTTTGATGAAATTACTTTAAGAGTTGCAGCATGATAATAAAAAAAATAATAAACATCCTTTCTATATTATTTTTCATAATACCACTTAACTTATTTGCTGAGTCATGGTATCAGATTGAAATTGTTGTTTTTGATAGAATTAGTGCAAATTTTAGCGAGGAAAATTGGAAGCCTGTAACCCCGAGAATCCGACCAGATATGATCGAATTACATCCTAGTGATACGATAATACCAAATCAACAGCTAGTCCCATTTATGATTATGGATAAAAAAAGTAACCGTATGAATGGTATATATCAGGTTTTAAAATTATCTAAAGAGTATCGCCCTTTAATTCATTTTTCATGGCAACAACCTGCAACAAATCGAATGCAATCAAGATATATCCATATAATAAAGCGCAATGAAGAGGATAAAGTATTAGGTCAAGATAGCAGCAGTGAGCTAAAAGAACCTGATTTTTTAGAAAATATTATTGTCTCAAAAAAAAATATTGATGGTGCGATAAGAATACGAAGTGACTTTTTCTTACATGTTGATGTCGAACTTTACTATTTCAGTAATTTTATCTATAGCAATAAAGATATACCCTCTGTTGCCGTTGAAAATTATGAGAAATTAATTATTGATCTTAAGGAGTCTAGAAAGATTAAATTAAATGAGATACATTATTTTGATAATCCGATATTTGGTCTAATTATACAGGTTAGTCGTATTGAATAATCTTAATGATTAACACTTATAAAGTCAGAAAGTAGTAACATAATATCTTTAATCCCGCGCGCTAAATTTTCCTTCATAATTTTAGTATTAATTGGCTCTACAGATTTTCCAGCGGCCCAATTAACAACTAAACAACAGCTGGCATAATCTATATCAATCTCTCTCGCAAGGCTAGCTTCCGGTAGCCCTGTCATACCGACAATATTACAACCATCGTTTTCGAGCTTTGAGATTTCTGCGGCAGTTTCTAATCTTGGCCCTTGCGTTACACCATATGTACCTTTTGTATGAATATTAAGTTTCACTCTTTTAGCGGAATTAATTAATTCTTTTCGTAGAGATTCTGTATATGGATCTGTAAAATCAATATGCTTCACATCAGTTAGGTTATCTTCATGATATGTACTTTGTCTTCCGTAGGTGTAGTCAATTATTTGATTAGGTATAATAATTTCATTTGGAGACATTAGTTGTGTTATACCCCCAACCGTATTAATACTAATTATTTTTTTCACATCTATTTTATTTAATGCCCATATGTTTGCTCTATAATTTATCTTATGCGGAGGAATTCTCTGCGGATCACCATGACGTGATAGAAAAAAGATTTCTATATTTTTTATTTTTAAAATTTTTATTGATGAGGATGTTTCCCCCCAGGGCGTATCCTGAAAAATTTCGTCAACTAGACTTATTCCTGTTATTTTATCAAAATCACCCCCACTAATAATCGCAATTTTCATACTTTTTTTATGGCATAAATACCATTTATATTCCTATAATATTCACAGTAATCCATTCCTTGACCAAAAACATAAACATTAGGAACTGTTGTCCCAACAAAGTCTATATCTCTTTTTAATTTCCTATTTTCGAGTTCTTTTTTTACTAGAACAAATGTAAGAACATTCTTTGCTCCATTAGAATAGCAATATGTAATTATTTCAGACAATGTAATGCCTTCATCTAAAATATCATCAATTAATAATATTGTTCTATCCAGTAGAGATTTATCAGGTTTTTTTAGCCATACTAATTTTCCTCCTTGAGTGCTACTAGAATAGCGAGTCGCATGAATGTAATCTACTTCAAGTGGGAAGTTAAGTTTAGGTATTAATTGTCCAGCTGTTATCAACCCCCCAATCATTACTGGCATAACTATTGGATTAGTATCTTCTAATTTTTTTGATACAGCTTTAGCAATATCCTCGACAATATTATGTATCTGAACATTTGTGTATAGAAGTTCAGCGTCTTCCAATACCTTGTGGTAATTTTCATCAGATTTTTTTTGATTATTCATTTTGCCATTTTTTGCTATTTTTTTTAATCAAACGGGACATTTTTATCGTAAAGATAAAACTTAACCTAAAATTTTGATTTGACCCAAAATACCATCACTGAGCAAGCTGAAGGTTAAATAATATACAGCTAAAGTTATCTTATTGTTTTATATGGATTTTATTATAATTTTTTTTTAGAGAAGAGTCATCTTTTAAAATCAATTGCCCAATTTAACAATTTTTTGACAAGAATCATAAAAAAAATAATAATTGTATTATTTTCAGTATCTTATCTATATTTTTTTTGTAAAAAGCCAGATTAGAACAAATTACGAGAATTGTTCTATGCAAAATGCAAACAATGAGAGGTTTTGATAATATCCATGCCTCTTTTGCTTCTAGTAATGTAAACTTAGATGAGTTTCACTTAAGTAGAAATTTATTCAAAAAAAATTAAAAAATAATAATTTTGTAATCTTTGAGGAACATGTATGTTTAGTAAAAATGTAATGGTTAAAGGCTTTGATGATGAACTTTTTAATGCTATGGAGGGGGAAAGACGTCGTCAAGAAGAGCATATAGAATTAATTGCTTCAGAAAATATGGCAAGCCCAAGAGTATTAGAATGCCAGGGTTCTGTACTAACAAATAAATATGCAGAGGGTTATCCAGCTAAACGTTATTATGGTGGATGTGAATTTGTTGATATTGCCGAGCAACTTGCAATTGATAGAGCGAAAAAATTGTTCGGTGCGGATTGGGCAAATGTACAGCCTCATTCGGGCTCACAAGCTAATGGAGCCGTCTTTCATGCTTTATTAGAACCTGGTGATACCATTATGGGTATGAGTCTAGCGCACGGGGGACATCTAACCCATGGTGCGACAGTTAATGTTTCCGGTCGCATATATAATGCAGTTCAATATGGATTGAGCTCTGATACTGGTGAGATTGATTATGACCAGGCAGAGAAATTAGCTCTTGAGCATAAACCTAAATTAATTATAACTGGATTTTCTGCATATTCCCGTATACTAGATTGGCAAAGATTTAGAGACATTGCGGATAAAGTCGGCGCATTAATGCTCTCGGATATTGCGCATATTGCTGGACTGGTTGCAGCAGGCGAATACCCAAGTCCAATTCAGATCGCAGATATTACAACCACAACAACTCATAAAACACTTCGTGGCCCTCGTTCTGGTCTGATAATGGGCAAGAGTAATGAGGAAATAGAAAAGAAAGTAAATTTCACTGTATTCCCTTCATATCAAGGCGGGCCGCTGATGCATATAATTGCAGCAAAAGCTGTTGCTTTTAAAGAGGCGATGGAGCCAGAGTTTAAAACTTATATTCAACAAGTAAAAGAGAATGCTAAAGTGATGGCCGAAACTTTTGTGGAGCGTGGTTTGAAAATTGTTTCTGGCGGAACTGATAATCACTTATTTCTTGTTGATATGGTTGACAAAGGATTAACTGGAAAAGATGTTGATGCTGCTTTAGGTTCAGCCAACATAACTGTTAATAAAAATGCTGTTCCAAACGATCCTCAATCACCTTTTGTTACTAGCGGCATCAGAATAGGCACACCGTCAATTACAACAAGAGGTTTTGATAAATCAGATGCGATTCAGGTTGCAAACTGGTGTTGTGATATTATGGACAACATGGGCGATGACTCTGTAATTAAGCGTGTGAAAGGCGAAGTTCTCGAACTTTGTAAGAGCCGTCCATTATATGAATTCAATCAGGATTTGTAGAGTTATTTGAAGTTAGAATTTAGCTATAGGATATTTTATCTTTATAGTTATCTACGATTAAAGTGAGTGGGCTAATTATATGCGATGTCCTTTCTGTAATCACATTGATACAAGTGTTATCGATTCACGTGATGTTGGTGAGGGAGACAAGATTCGGCGACGTCGTGAATGTAATAATTGTAAAGGAAGATTTACAACT
>MDSV01078085.1_pt1 | contig 10943 bp, 9 predicted proteins | sample 810851 | NCBI WGS metagenome assembly MDSV01 (sample SAMN05326640, study PRJNA326480) | marine metagenome | isolation source: seawater | place: Atlantic Ocean: North East | collected 2012 | reverse complement strand
TCGGCCTCAATGACCTCCGCGAGCGCTTCTGCAATGCTGAGCCGGTCTTGCCACGAGAGTTTCTTTGCAGATGACTTCAGGTAACGATCGAGTGGGGCCCGCTCAAAGATCGCTGATTGTGCGACGACTCGAACTTCGGACGCTGGAAAGTCTTCTCCAGTCCGCTCTTTTAGAACGCTAATAACCTTGTCCACCTCTACTGGGTTGATGTTGCTATCAGCGGAAGTGGCGCGGGCGAGGGTCATCAGCGCAACTTCTTTGTAGAGTTGATCTTGCTCCTCAGGCGAAAGATCAGCACCTCCAAATATATTTAGGACACCTTTTAGACTCGATAACGACATAACTAAGAAACTCCATGTAACGACGGTGAGGTCAGCTAGTAAATATTGGGTCAAAGGATAATAACAGACGCTGATCTTTTTGGTGAGGTGATCGATGTACAACTCCGTCGAAGCCATTTTGCCAGACACCGCCCTTCAGCAAAGACATACTATTTGAATTAAACTGTTTTACCTCTCTCCCTAGCTTAATTGGTATTTCCTCTGAATCTCTGTTTGCCAATATGGACATGTCGACATCATCGTTCGCGATCCAGTCTGTGCCAGGGCCTCCAATGGTTACTAACATTCGACAGACGACAGCATCAATATGGAATCGGGGGCACATCGGCGCACTAAGGGTGGTTACTCTGACTCCTATTTCCTCGCAACCCAGTAGCTCGTGCAGAACCTCGTTTATCAGCGTAATTTCATCAGTTAGATAGGATGAATCACGGGCGTTGCCGACAGTGGAGTCTATATGCTTCTTGGTGAGGTCTGCATTCAGTGCCGGTTGTTGCCATCTAAGTTCTAACACGCGCCTCGCAGCAAATAGGTCATTGGCGAAGCGCTCAAGTGACGGTGACCCAGGCCGAGAAATACTTACGAGTTCCACATCTTCATCGTAAATACTTGTGAAATCTGAAATCTGGTCGCTTAGTATTTGCTGCATGATGCCTTTAACGTCTCCTTTCTCTGTATCTAGCTGCCTGTCGTATGAACAGCCTAGAATTCGTTTACCTGATACATAGCCTTATTGGACCGAGCTTGCTTCTTTGTTGCGGCAGCTTCCGTCTCAGAGTCGGATACTGCGTTTTTTTTGCAACCGAGGAATCACTATTCCTCAGACCATGCGGGGAAGGGGTCTGGTAGCGACATCCACATAGCTTTGCCCTCCAGCATTTCTTCTTCGCTCAGCAGACAAGCATTGAGTGCCTTAGTCATGCCCGCCTGATCTAGGTCCTGACCAATAAATACGAGCTCTTGCCTCATATCCCCAAACGGCTCAACCCAAAGCTGATTAATAGCTTCCAGCGAATCAGGGTCGGTCGGCCAGTTCTCTCTGGGCACTGCCATCCAGAACATGCCCGCGAATCCGTAATGGGCGATGCCTCCCGCCTGACTCCATTGCCCGGCAAATTGAGGCCTTGAGGCAAGCCAGAAATACCCCTTAGAACGTATTAACTTGCCGAAGCGTTCGGTGGTATGTAAAAAGTCGTGAAACTTCTCTGGATGAAATGGGCGTCTTGCTTGATACGCAAAACTGCCGATGCCGTACTCCTCAGTTTCTGGAATATGGTCTCCGCGCATTTCTTTGAGCCATCCCGCTGCCTGTTCAGCTTTCTCAAAGCTAAATAGTCTGGTATCCAAGACTTCGTCGATTTCGACCTGACCCTTGATGATTGGGATTATTTTTGCTTCTGTATTCAACGTTCGCAGTATGGCGCTTAGACGTTGTATTTCAGATGTTTCAACTAGATCTACCTTGCTGACGAGAATAACGTCGGCGAACTCGACTTGTTCAATAAGTAGATCCGTGACGCTCCTTTCGTCATCCTCACCTAAGGACTCGCCTGTATCTTGGAGATACTTTGCCTCGTCATAGTCATTGAGGAAGTTGACAGCATCCACTACCGTTACCATTGTATCCAGGTTTGCTACATCGGACAGCGAAACACCATTTTCATCCGCAAAAGTGAACGTTTCTGCCACAGGCAAAGGTTCCGAGATTCCGGTCGATTCTACGACTAAGTAGTCAAACCGTCCTGCCTGGGCAAGATTTGCAACTTCCTCAAGAAGATCTTCACGCAGCGTGCAGCAGATACAGCCATTGCTCATTTCAACCAGTTTCTCTTCGCTATGACTCAGAGCAACTTCGTTTTGAACGATTGCGGAATCTATATTTACCTCACTCATGTCGTTGACGATGACAGCAACTTTTTTTCCTTCACGGTTGTTAAGTATATGACTGAGCACGGTAGTTTTGCCGGCACCGAGAAAGCCGGAAAGAACCGTGACGGGTAATTTGGGAGTTGCAGACATAGTTATTTACGGTTGTTATAAAGTGGAATGAAAGGATTATAAGATATGTTATAACATATCTTATAATATCGATTATGTTGGAGGCAGGCTAGAAAATATTTAGATTTGGCTTAAGTCAATGTCAGGAGGACATACCGTTGTTAGACGGACTTTCTGGTCGATAAACTATTACTAGCCGATATGCCGTCCATCAACCCATGAACCATGAAAACCGTTTGGAACCCTCGTGTCCAGTTTGATCATCGCAACAGGGCCGGCTTCCATATCGCTGGCGTCAAGAATCGCTATATCGCTCGTGCTAGTCTCAGACCGATAGATAAAAGCAAGTAACCATCCATCTCCTTCTTTTGAATCGGCTTTGCGTGGTACGAAGGCTGGTTCTGACACGCAATCACCCTTGTCTAATGACCATACTTTTGATGTGCCCAGCTCGTGATCGTAGTGAACAATTGAATCATAGGTAGTGCGAGCCGCAGTCCCGTACACGGATGTTGCCGCATAACCATGACGATAAGGATTACCAACTACGCTATCAGCAATCCTTGGAAATTCTGTGGGGCGATCATCCAGTTGCTCCACGGACCAAGTATCGCTGTCAGTGGATGAAGCTATGGTCCATCGTTCTAGCATAGCTTCGGCGTCGTCACGACTAGGTTTGCTCCCGTCAGCCCCCGGGAATCCCGGAGCTGCCGGATAAGTGTGCATATCGAGAACGACAGTCTGACCGTCCTCATAGGCATTCATCGGATGAAATACGTAGCTAGGTTCCCCAGTAACCCAGCGAATGTCGGTTGCTGGTGCTCCGCGTTTCAGTATTCCAATGTAGCTCGGTAGGGCTTTGTCCCATGCTATTGCCGCTCCCCCCTGCATAGCTCGTTCTATGTTAATGGTCGCCGGGAATATCGGGAACAACACGTAGTTATTTGTAATGACGAAGTCATGAATCATTGCCGGATATGGGCTATCGAATTCCTCTATGGTAACCAGGTCGCCAGCAGCGTCTGCAACATAGTAGCCCATGGTGGGTGAGCCCATGCCCCCAAGGTTGTAACAGAAGAAATGCATTTCACCTGTATTGGGGTCTAATTTTGGGTGGGCGGTCATAGGTCCTGGCAATTTGCCTCCATATGTATAGGAGCCTATGGAAGTGAGGTCGGCGTCTAATTCAAAAGGAGGATTGCCTTCCTCCAACGCAAGTAACCGCCCTGCGTGTTTTACGATGTGCGTATTAGCAACGTTATATCTTACTCCCTGAGCGCGACTATCTGTGTTGCCAGGATTACCCATGCCGCCAAAAAGTGCCTCGCCGGCCTCCGCGTCGGCGGTCCATTTTTCTGTCCGCACCCACCTATTGCGGTAAGAGACTTCGCCGTCTGCAAATGTAGCTGCGTGGACCATGCCGTCGCCGCTGAAGTAGTGATACCTGCCGCGCGGCGGAAAAAGCGGATTGGGCCCATTACGGTATAAGGTGCCCTGCAGCTCGAGAGGCAGGTCGCCTTCTATGACCAGGTTTGGCGCTTCATTTTCTGATCGAATGGGCGCGTAATTGTCTGTAAGGAACGGATCATTAGGAAAAGGCAGAGTCATAGTAAGTCTTGTTTTGGCTTTCAAAATGGGACGGTGAGTATACCTGCTAATATTGTTAATAATGGTAGACTTTTCGTTAGTTTATTCATGCTGGAGCAGAGTTTATGAATCCGACCAATGCTTAGCGAGATGAGCTTTTTCAGGCGTTCGGCCGGGCTTTTTTAAGGCAGGACTTGGACGCATTGTATGAAATTGTCACCGAAGACTTTGCTTATTCAATTATGTTAGCTGGTGAGCCGCGTCTGCTGAATCGGCGAGAGCAGATAGAGGCGTTTTTTAAGGAACGCCGCAAGATTGAGAAAGATCTACGGTTTGAAGATATTGTTTTTCATCATGCACCTGAGGCGACCTTCATGACATACCTGGTAAAGGGCACGGATGTCGATAGTGGAGAAGCCTTTGAACGAATTGGCGTGGAACGTTATACCTTCGGAGATGGACGAATAGCTGAAAAGGATGTTTATAGTCGTCCGATGCAAGCAGTCGCATAGAGTCTAACTTTTCAATTTCTTGGCTGTAAATTCTCGATGTCTAAATCTTGCTGGTGTTTGTTGTCTTGCATTTCTTGGGAAGGATTAGAATTCGCTTGGAAAATCTTTTATTTAATCCGGTTGAGATAAGAGGTGCGTGCTTTGGTTCCCGCAAATTCAGACCTTCCGCTGCTTATTGTTTTTCCTAGCTCCTCACGCGCATTACGCAAATACCACCACCTGCGTCAGTCACCGCGAGGGCCCGCCCATCAGGACGCCAGACTACTTTGCTGATAGGGTCTGCCATGAGTGCTACGCCGACTGGTTCACCTTGACCGTCACTCTCTATATCCCAAACGGCGACAGATCCGTCCTTGGCACCAGAAGCCAGGCGCATACCTCTAACAGGAAACGCTAGGCTGGTAACAGACTTTGCGTGTAAATCCAGAACACCAGGTCGCGTACCCTCGGGCCCGTCGTCCTCGAAGCTCCAGACAGTAACTTTCTCGTAACCACTGGTTGCAAGGACTATCCCTTTAGAGTCGAAGGCTAGAACGCCAGGTTTTCCTGGATAACCGGACATCATCGAATCCTCACCAGTGGAACGACGCCAGAAATGGACTGATTTATCCTGGCTGCCGCAAGCGACGATATCTCCATCGGGGCTCAAGACCATCGAGACCAAAGATCCTTGCCACTCCAATTGCTGGGAGAGTTCTCCTTTTGTGACATTGAAAAATGAAACCCTACCATAACCAGCAATCGCCAGTTCCTGATCATTAGCCCAGGCAATGGCACTGACTGTGCTAGGTTGTTCATCCGATCGCCAGCACTCATTTCCCTGTTGATCAAAAACAAATACTCTCCGTGAAAATGCGGCTGCTAGCCAGGTGCCTTCCGGTGACCAGCTCAGATGCTCTATCCAGCCCTCGCCGAGGTTTAAGTTCAAGGATGACTCACCACTTTCAGTCTCTGAAATTAGGACGCAACCATCTTGTCCAGCGGTTGCAAATAGGTTTCCGTTAGGGTGTGCAGCTAAAGCTAACAATCCGCCGTCGTGGCTTTCATTCGACCATATTGATTCGCCCGACTTGCCTTGAAACGCGTATATCCCTCCCGCTGCGTCTCCGACAATCAGTGTTTTACCTCCTTGGCCCCAAAAACAATTTAGAGCATAGTCATTGACTAGATCGCTCCATCCTCCACGCAAAATACCCTGCGGGCCAATAGCCTTTAGATCAGACAACTGTCGAACCCCTGCCGCATGGATTCCTCGTCGAGGTTTCGTCCTATAAATACCAGTTGATTGCGGCGCGGTTCATCGCCCCATTCCTTGTCGGGTTGAGAATCGAATAGCATATGGACACCTTGGAAAACGAATCGGCGCGGATCGTTCGGAAAGCTCAGAAATCCTTTCATTCTGAAAATGTCTATGCCTTTCTCGGCCAGCAGCTGGTTCATCCAGGCGATCAATTTATCTGGATCTACATTGCCGTCTCTTTCTATTGCCATAGAACCTACTTCATCATCATGCTCATGCTGTGCTACCCAGGTCCTTTCAGCGATTATCGGTATGTCAGCATCCTTTGTTAAAGAACCTTCTTCGTAAAGTCTTATGTCAAACTCTTCAGCAGTATGCTGAGTGAATAGAGCGATATTGCAAGCTCGTTCGATTTCAATAATAAAAGTTTTTTGACCCTCTGACTGAAGCTGGAGTTCTATGTGCTGATGCTTAGGAATAATACGACCTGGTATCAGAGGCTCCGCAAGCTCCGCGTATCTCCTCACACACCACTCGGCGCCGTTCGCTAGCGAGGATTCGTCTGTATCCTGGTTTTCAGTGATTACAATTGACATGGTTGGATCTGGACCCTCTTGAAGGCTAAGTTCGTAACTTCCGGGCTCCAGTTGATAGATGCCAGTCCATTCAAATGGGTATTCAGGTTCGAGGAAAGTTGGCCGTCGCTCCAGCGCCTGATCAAGATCAAAGGCGCTGAGATTCAGAACAGTTTCGACAGCAACGTCTGCGCGCTCGCTGCGTATAACTCTCGCCATTCGGTTCATGCCCCGCAGTCTCGATTCAAGCTCATCCAGTGAATCTCCCGAGACAAGGTCAGTCTTGTTGAGTACAAGCACATCAGCAAATGCGACTTGTTCGGTACTTTCATCGCTTCGCCCGAGTTGTTGGTCTATGTGAGCCGCGTCGACAAGTGTAACTATTCCATCGAGCGCAAATTCTTCTCCGATTTCGTCGTCCATAAAAAAAGTCTGTGCGACCGGCCCAGGATCAGCAAGGCCTGTAGTTTCAACGAGGACATAGTCAAATTTATCGCGTCGCTTCATCAGGTTGCCTAGCACTCGAATGAGGTCGCCACGAACAGTGCAACAAATACAACCATTCGACATCTCGAATACTTCTTCGTCAGCATTAATCACCAAGCCTTGGTCGATGCCAACTTCACCAAATTCGTTTTCGATGACAGCGATTCGTTTGCCGTGTTCCTCACTTAGGATTCTATTAAGTAGCGTTGTTTTTCCAGAACCGAGAAACCCAGTCAGGATAGTTACGGGTATTTTTTCAGGGGTTATCATTTTCCTTTCCTGTTTTAGATGAGAGAGATTCGCGCTGTTTTGAAAGTTTTTGAACGGTAGTTGGCGTGTTTGAGTTAAACGCTTTTGCCAGGGATTCTACGTTGTGCCGCATCATCCCAAGGTAAGTTCCGGCTGGACCATCTGGTTTACTTAAAGCGTCGGAATATAAGCGTCCTCCAATCTCAACTCCGGATTCCTCTGCGATGCTATTTAACAATCGGGGGTCGTTAATATTCTCTAGAAATAATGCCTTAACGTTGCGTTCTCTTATCTGATCAACAACCAGCGCTACATCCTCAGCGGAAGCTTCAGCCTCATAGCTCAGTCCGAGAGGCGCTAGAAATTGAATATCAAACTCGCGGCCCAGGTATAGAAAAGCATCGTGGCTCGTGACAACGATCCGAGCCTGACGAGGAATGGCTGCAACCTGAGCGATGAGTTCAGCTTCAAGGCCTTTGAGCGCCTCCAAGTATGAAAGCTGGCGCTGGATCAGACTATCGCGGTGGGCAGGCAGCAGATCAATGAGCGTTTGGGAAATGTTATCAATATAAAAACGGACGTTCGTAAAGCTCTGCCATGCATGTGGGTCAACTTCACCGTTTATTGTTATTACATCGATGCCTCGACTGGCTTCTAGAGCCCTCGTTCTTTGGCCTTTATTCTCGAGTAACCGCTTGATCCAGCCCTCGAATCCTAGGCCGTTGAAGACCACGAGGTCTGCCTTTTGAACTGCTGCTGCGTCGGAGGGCACTGGACGATATGTGTGAGCGTCGCTATTTCGATCTACTAGATTTACGACGGTTACATGTTCTCCGCCCAGTTGCCGCACAAGGTCCTCTAGAATCGAGAAGCTTGTGACCACACTTAGGTTGGGTCCCTCAATTTGCGCGCTAGTCGTTGATAGAGGGATAAAAAAGAAAAGTAGTAAAAAACAAAATCTTGATTTGAGCATGGCTTTAGCCGGTTCGATGCTGGAGGGGGTAGTTGGAGAGCAAACCGCCGTTAGTGCCCATGATGAGTGAGGCTAAGTAAGCTAAGCCCATTGATATAACAATCGACGGCCCTGTGGGTAGATCGAAATAAAATGAAAGCATTAAACCCAAGTAACAACTCACGAGGCTGATTAACAAAGCAGTTATAAGCATTGAATCGAGTGTTCTTGCCCAAAAGCGCGCAGCAACAGCTGGAAGAACCATGACCCCGATGGCCATCAAAGTGCCGAGAGCGTGGAAGCCTGCAACCAGGTTTAAAACCATCAAAAACAGAAAACCGTAGTGTGCAGTTTCGCTCGCTTTGCCTGTTCTGCTCAGGAAAGAAGGATCAACTGACTCTATAACTAGTGGTCTGTACAAGACAGCTAGCGTGATCAGACTGATGCTGCTTATTGTGGCTAATAGCCAGAGCATGGATCGGTCCATCGCGAGAATGTTACCGAAAAGCACGTGAAACAGATCAACGTTGCTTTGTTTGACTGATATAACCAAGACACCGAAAGAGAGAGACAAAAGGTAGAATGCTGCGAAGCTAGCGTCTTCCTTAAGCTCAGTAATGCGAGCCACCCAACCAGCCAAAGCGGCGACTACTAGCCCAGCCGTTACGCCGCCAAGCGTTAGTGCTAGTGGTGACAAGCCTGAGAGTAAATACGCGATGGCTGTGCCTGGTAAGATGGCGTGTGCCATTGCATCACCTGTTAAGCTCATGCGCCTAAGCGTCATGAAGATGCCCACCGGAACCGCTCCGAGGCAAACAATAAAACTGCCTACCAACGCACGTTGCATAAAGGTGTACTCGAGAAACGGATCTAGAAAAACGTAAGGCATTTCTAATAGGAGCACCATGGCGCATTTTCATCAAATGCCTCCAATAGGTGCTTTGCTCGATTTAGATTCTCTTCTGTAAGTACCTCTTTAGTTGGTCCATGACTCAAGCACTCTCTTGCGAGAAGTAAAGAACTGGGGCAGTGCTCTCTAACATAATCAAGATCATGGGTTACTGTAATCACAGTACGCCTTTTTGCGTGCCAGCGTCTTATAAGACCAGTTAAGTCGCTGAGCGTTTTGGCGTCGATAGCGTTAAAGGGCTCGTCGAGCAGGATAATCGGTTGGTCTTGGATCATTACCCTTGCAAACAGGCTTCTTTGTAGTTGTCCGCCTGACAGCGAACTAATTAAACGATCCTCAAACCCTTTTAAGCCGACAGCATTCACGGCTTCGTCACACAAGTTAAAATGCTTGCTAGTTAGCCTTCCGGAAAAACCGATGCGACTCCATAGGCCAGTGGTGATAAGTTCATAGACCGTGAGTGGAAAAGCTTTGTCTAGTTGGGTTTGCTGGGGTAGGTAGGCTACTTGACTGGGATCAAGACCTTGAACACTCCCTTCGTATTGTTTTATCAAGCCTGCTAGCGCGTTAAGTAAAGTCGACTTCCCGGCCCCATTTGGTCCGACGACAGCGAGCCATTCACCGTGTTCAATGATCGCTGTGAGATGGTGTACCGCTGGGTGGCCTTGGTATGCCACTGTTAAATTATTGATTTGAATGCTCATTGGACTAAAAAAACCAGTAGCCACATTAGTGAGCTAAGCCCAATTGCAAGGCCTAATCTATGTGTTAGGCCAAAATATAACAAAGAGGTCGATCTTTGTGTCTGCTGAAGATCGTTGTCTATGACACGTTGAGGTTTCCCGGGGTTCATTTTAGTCGGTGCTTATTTGATACGATATATCATAACATGGAAAGTAGCTCCTAGGACTGAGGAAAAGCTGTCGATTGAATAGAATCTGTAACGCTCTTCTATGGGTTTCTATAACTAAAAATAATCGAGTTTTTTCGTGCTATTTGATGGAAAATTGATAACTAAGATTGATCCTTTATAGCTGTGTTATTAAAGTGATTTGGTTAGCCTACGGGCGTCCGTCAGATATTTGTGGCTAGAGGTTCATGTTGTCTTTTCCGACTTTTGATAGTTTACCTAAGTTGATCTCGCGAATTTCATATCCTATGTTAGGGACACTGGTATCTAAGTTTCTAGATTGATTCAAGAAAATAATGCTCCGTTTATTTCTGATATGTGCTTCGTGCCTCTGGATGTCCTTCTCCGCTTTTTCTTATGCAGAATCAATCACGATAATGACATTCAATGTCGAGAATCTTTTCGACAACACCGACGATGAGGGTAAAAGAGACGAAACCTATCTCCCTTTAACTTACAAGACCACCAGTGAGCATATCGAAAAGTGTAAAAAGGTCATTGTTAAAATTTGGCGAGATCAATGCTTTTTCTGGGATTGGAATGACGCCGTCGTTGATCGGAAGCTTGAGGTCTTGGGGGCGGTCATAAAACAGGTTGAACGGGGCAGGGGACCCGACATTATTGCTCTGCAGGAGATTGAAAACTTAGAGATTCTTAAACGCTTACATCAGGAGCATCTCGCTGGTCTTGGGTATGAGGCGCCTTTACTTCTGGAGGGTAATGATATCCGCGGTATTGATGTAGCTTTCTTGAGCAAGTATCCAATTCGCGATCCTAATCTGCATAGAATCCAGTTTTCCCAGCGCAATGGCGATCGCGTTGGGGATACACGTCCAATTCTCGAAGCGACATTCGAATTGTCTGATGGTGAGATACTGACTGGATTTGCCGTCCATTTTCCTGCGCCTTTTCATCCAGTATCTATGCGTGAGAACGCTTATGCGACCTTAAATAAACTTTTGTCGAAAGTGCCCAAGGGTCAGGCCGTCTTCGCTGCAGGAGATTTCAATACGACTAGTGAAGAAAATAGCCAATTAAAAATCCTGGATCGTTGGGTTCGGCCGTATTGGGATGTTGCTCATGACCTTTGCGTCCAATGTAAGGGGACCAGCTACTACGCGCCAAAAGATGATTGGTCTTTTCTTGACACTGTGCTTTGGAGGGGCAATAAAAGCTGGTCGAT
>MDSV01054470.1_pt1 | contig 10943 bp, 9 predicted proteins | sample 810851 | NCBI WGS metagenome assembly MDSV01 (sample SAMN05326640, study PRJNA326480) | marine metagenome | isolation source: seawater | place: Atlantic Ocean: North East | collected 2012 | reverse complement strand
TTTCCAAAAGCAATAATTGAACCTGTAAAAGTGACTGCTCCAATTGCAGTACCAATAGCCATTTCAATCAAACTTCCTAGAGGAATGTTGCCTTCTGTTCCTAGATTAAATGCAGTGGGATTATAAAAGGCTGCGGCTGCAACAAAAACAGCTGCTAAACCAACTAAACTATGAAATGCGGCTACTAATTGAGGAAGTGCTGTCATTTGAATTCTGGTGGCAATAACGCTACCAATAAGTCCACCTATAACGAAAGCAGTACCAATTTCTTTGTAACTAAGAACTCCTGGGTTTGCCACAGTTGTAAGTATGGCAATAGTCATTCCAATTATTCCATAAAAATTTCCTCTTCTTGCAGTTGTAGGGTGAGATAGTCCTCTTAAAGACATTATAAATAAAACAGAAGAGACTAAATAAGCGACTGTAGATAAATTTGACATATTATTATATTCCTACTCTTAACTTTTCTTTTTAAACATGGAAAGCATTCTGTTAGTAACAACAAAACCACCAAAAATATTAACTGCAGCTAAACCGACAGCAGCTAAACCAAAGTATTTGGAGATTGTACTATCTATCGGGCCCGCTGCTAAAAGGGCACCAACAATTATTACTGATGAAATAGCGTTAGTAACACCCATCAAAGGACTGTGCAGGGCTGGTGTCACAGACCAGACAACGTAGTATCCAACGAAACAGGCCAAAACTAAAACAGTAATACCAAATATTAAAAAGTCACTGTGACCTCCTGAGGTTTCGACAACAGTTGAAGCTAAATTATTAGCTTGATCTGCAAGTTGTTGAGCTTTAAAAGATAAATTTTCTAATTGGTTTGAAATTTCAGACATAATCTCTCCTTTATTTAATTAAGTTTTTTCCCGCTGAGCAAATCAAAGTGGCTTTGATAATTTCATCGTTTTTGTTAATAACAGATTTCTTTTTGTTTTCAAAATTCATGAGTTTTAAAAAATTAGAAATATTTTTTGCAAATAAACTAGACGCATTATTAGCTACTCTACCAGGTACATTAGCATGGCCCACTATTTTTAAACCATTTTTAGAAATTACTTTACCTACTTGACTGTATTCACAGTTTCCACCAGACTCTACTGCTAAATCAACTATAACAGAGCCTTGTTTCATATTATCAAGCATTTCTTTTTTTAGAATTAAAGGAGCTTTTCTTCCAGGAATTTGAGCTGTGCAGATAACAATATCCATTTCTTTTAGTGTCTCAGCCAATAAGGCTTCTTGTTTCTTTTGATATTCAACACTCATTTCTTTGGCATAACCACCTTTAGTTTCAGCATTTTTTGATTCCTCGTCTTCGACCATTACAAATTTACCACCAAGACTTTCTACTTGCTCTTTGGAAGCAATACGAACATCTGTTGCATAAACGATGGCACCAAGTCTTTTTGCAGTAGCTATTGCTTGGAGCCCGGCTACACCTGCTCCAATTACTAATACATTAGCTGGACTAACTTTTCCTGCTGCTGTCATAAATAATGGAAGGACTCTATTGAACTCTTGAGCGGCATCAATGACTGCATGATAACCAGCTAAATTGGCCTGAGATGAAAGTATATCCATATCTTGGGCTCTTGTTATTCTTGGAACTCTTTCTAATGAGAATGCAGATATTTTTTTAGAATTAAAAATTTTTATAGAATCTATTTCACTTTGAGTATTTAACTGAGATATGACCATTGAACTACTTTTAAGTTGCTTGGCTTCTTCAGGTAAAGGGCAATTTATTTTTACCAAGATATCTGAATGCTTTAAGATATCCTTTGCAGAAGACATTGTCGCTCCTGCTTCTTTGTATAGTTTGTCACTAAACCCTGATTGCAAGCCAGCATTTTTTTCAACATGGACTTGATGGCCTAATTTTATATATGATTTGGCTTCATCTGGACTAATTGCTACTCTATTTTCAAATTTCTTTTTTTCTTTAATTGTTCCAATAATCATTTTTTAGTTTCCTTATTTCGGGGTGTTTGTTTATCAAGTAAATATTTAAATGTCATTAAATTTACGTATTTCTAATAATTAGGATTAGTAAGTAATAAAAAAGACATATTTTTCAATATTTTTAACCGATTATAAAATTATTTTCCATCAGAACGCCAAGACCAATACCCACGGCTAAAGCTAGAATGATTTTTATTTTTTTATTCATAATTAACTTTTTTAAAAATTATTGAGTTCAAGTAAATAAGATCTTTATCCTTTATAAAATTTTATGTTCTTACCCTTTTTTTTTAAAAATCCTTTGTTTGAAATTTTCCCACAGTCGAGCCATACCTAAAGGTTCATAAATCATAAATACTATCATTAGAACACCAAAAATAACCTGTTCCATAGCAGATATAATTGTTGCATCGATGGCACCGTGAAAAACATTGTTACCTAAGTAGTTTAAAAATACTGGAAACAATAATATAAAACCAGCACCTATAAAGGCTCCGTTAATAGTTCCCAGTCCTCCTAAGATACACATAAATAATATTTTAAATGATAGTTTGATATCAAATGCTACTGGCTCTAAGGACTTTAAATAAGTGAATGCAAATAAGGCGCCTGCTACTCCACAATAAAATGAACTAATGGCAAAAGCTTGTAATTTAGTTTTAAGTAAGGACACACCCATAGACTCAGCCGCAACATCCATGTCTCGAACTGCCATCCAATTTCTACCCGTACTTCCCCTTGCCATATTTACAGCGAGTAAAGTGAGAATAGAAACGACAACTAAAATAACTAAATACATTTCTGTAGGAGAGGTAAATGGCTTACCTAAGATAACAATATCTTGAGCCGTAATAATTCCTGAAGAGTCATAGTTTTTGAACCAGCCAAATTTATCAATTACCCATATAATGAAAAACTGAGAGGCTAAAGTTGCAACCATTAAATAAATACCTCTAATCCTTAAACTTGGAAGTCCAAAGACAATACCAATAGCCGCTGCTATCAAGCCTGATATAATTAAAGCTCCAAAAAAAGGAAGCCCGTCTACTCTCAATATTAAATTAAAACATGCAAAGGCACCAGCAGCCATAAATCCAGCTGCACCAAGTGCTAGTTGACCTGTATAACCCATGATCACTTGCTGTCCAATTGTTGCCAAGGCAAGACATAACCATGGTATTAGTATTGAGGTAAACCAATAGTCAGTGCTCACTGTCATAGGAATAACTAAAAAACCTAAAACCATAAGAACTGAGAAATTTATATAGTCACCTTTTGAATAAGTTTTGGTACTTGTAGACATTTAAACTCTCCTAATAATTTTCTCTCCAAATAAACCCTCAGGTCTTTTTAAGAGAAAGAAAACTGCTAATACATATGGTGCCCATCCTTCGATTGCACCTCCAAAGAAAGGTCCTATATACACTTCTAGAACTTTTTCTGATGAGCCTATTATTAGCCCTCCAACAATAGCTCCGGGAATTGAAGAAAAGCCACCAATAATTAGAACAGGAAGTGCTTTTAATGCTAAGTCAACAAGTGCAAATTGCACCCCTGCTCTCGCACCCCATAAACAGCCTGCAACTAATGCAACAACACCGGCTGCGGACCAAACTAATAACATTATATGCTTTAAAGGAATTCCTATAGAACTTGCAGCTCCAGGATCGTCTGCCACAGCTCTTAAACCTAATCCAATTTTTGTTTGGGTAAACAAAATAGCGAGTGAGATAACCATAAATGCAGCTACTGCTCCAGCAAATAAATCAAGGGCACTAATAAAAATACCTATCGCATCTGCTATAACCATTATAGGGAAATCTGGAATACCTAAATCTAATCTTCTAACTTCTACTCCCCATACTGCTTGCGCTAACCCCTCTAAAACATAGCCAAGACCAATAGTTGCCATAAGCAAAGTGTCTTCACTCTGATTCATCAAAGGTCTCAAAACTAATCTTTCTGTACTCAGACCTACAAGTACCATCAATGCTATAGTGACTAAGAAGGCAAAGAAGAAAGGAAGACCTAGTTCCATAAAACCAACAAAAGACAATACTGCAAAGAAAACCATAGCACCTTGCGCGAAGTTAAAAGTAGCAGAGGCCTTATATATAAGAACAAAACCTAATGCCACCAATGAATACATTGTTCCAGCTAATAAGCCGGCAACAACAACTTCAAGGAAAAATAATATTTCACTCCCCATGAGAAACTCCTAAATATGCATCAATAACATTTTGATTGGTTCTTACCTCTTCTGGGGGGCCATCACCTATTATTTTACCGTAGTCTAAAACAACCACTCTATCTGAAATATCCATTACAACTCCCATATCATGTTCAATTAAAACCATAGTAGTTCCATACTCCTCATTTACTTCCAAAATAAAACGACACATTTCTCGTTTTTCCTCAACATTCATTCCAGCCATAGGCTCGTCCAAAAGAAGCAAAGATGCTTCTGTTGCAAGAGCTCTGCCTAGCTCCACTCTTTTTTGTAAACCATAAGGAAGCTTACCAACCGGAGTATCTTTAATTTTTTCAATTTCAAGAAACTTTACAATCTCTTCGCATTTTTTCATATTAACTTTTTCTTCTTTTCTAGCTTTAGGCAATTGGATAGCAACATCCAAAAAGTTTGCATGAGAGTGTAATTTTCTTCCAACTAAAATATTATCAATAGCTGACATTCTTTTAAATAAAGCTAAATTTTGAAAAGTTCTTGAAATGCCCATTTGAGCTATAATGTTTGGAGTTATTTTACTTAAAGTATTTCCTTTAAATGCAATTGAACCTTGTTGGGGTTTATAAATTCCGTTAATACAATTTAACATAGAGCTCTTACCAGCTCCATTAGGTCCAATGATTGCTCTAATTTCATGTTCTAAAACATTAAAAGAAGTGTCTGTAATAGCATTAACACCTCCAAAACTAAGAGATATATTATTTACTTCTAATATTGGGTTACCAATTTTAAAATTTCTATCTTGTGTGGTGTTCATAATTGTTGATCCTTACTTTTTTTAGTTTCTTTCAGAACATCTCTGAAATTTTTTCTTCCTTCTGAAGAAATTCCTAAGTAAAATTCTTTCACTTTATCGTCATTAAGAAGAGATTTAGCAGAACCATCCAACATAACTTGACCCGTTTCAATGATGTAACCATAGTCAGCATTTCTTAAAGCTATATTTGTGTTTTGTTCGGCTAATAAAATACTAACACCTTCTTTGTCATTAAGTTCTTTCACAATATTAAATATTTCCTCAACTAATTGAGGGGCTAATCCCATGGAGGGCTCATCCAACAGAAGCATCTTAGGTTTAGCCATCATTGCTCTTGCAACTGCAATCATTTGTTGCTCTCCACCCGATGTAAAACCTGCTTGACTTTTTCTTCTCTCTTTTAATCTTGGAAAATAGACATACATTCTCTCAAGTTCACTTTTAATTTCAGATTTAGAGAGAGGTCTAGTATAGGCACCACTAATTATATTTTCCTCTACAGTTAAATGTCCGAAACACCTTCTACCTTCGAGTACTTGAACCAGGCCTAAGTTAACCATATCGCTTGGATTTAATTTTTCTATTTGTTGTCCATTATAAATAATGGATCCTTTAGTTACTTTACCTCTTTCGGAAGCAAGCATAGTTGAAACTGACTTTAAAGTTGTACTTTTACCGGCTCCATTACCGCCAAGCAAGGCTACAATATTTCCTCTAGGCACCTCTAATGACACATCACTTATAGCAAGAATGACTTCATCATAGACCACCTCAATGTTTTTTATTTCTAAAATATTTTCAGATTTATTTACTTCACTCATTTTATTATGTTTTCCATATTATTAAGAGGGGGTCTAAAACCCCCTCTGTAATTTAATTTAAGAATTAGTTAACACTGCTTTGGAGTTATGTTGTTCTCTGATGCAAATTTTGCTGCAGATGCTTCAACTAAACTTCGAATGTATGCAGGATCTAAAGGCTCTTCCCAACCTGTTATTTGGTTGAATTTCTCTCCATCCCACTGCATGACAGCGAACTTACCGGCTCCTTCGTGATTTTCACAAGAAATTGAGAATGGTGCAACCATGTTTTCAATTCCTATTTCAGCTAATCGCTCAGTTGTCATGTTTAAAGCTTCATAACCATCTCTAAATTCAGCACCAGTAACAGCCTTACCGACCTTACCGTGCATCTCTTGAGCATTTTTTAAAGCTTCAATCCACATAACTGCGGCACCAAGACCACGATTCCAGTAAACAGATCCGACTCTACTTTCGTCTGAAAGGTTTCCCTTACCAGATCCATATACTTGTTCCTTAATAGCAGCTACTAGAGGAAAATCATCCCCTGGAAGTGCATTAGCAACAGCATATGTGCCAACAGCTGAGTCACCTGCAGGATACATATCCTCTTCAGCAGCTCCGAAAGTCACATACATCATTCTATCTCTTGGAAATCCAACTCTTGCAGCATTAGTCATAGCGGTTGAGTTCATACCTGAACCAGCACCCCAGAATGTAACCCAATCAGGTTTTTCTTTTCTGATTTGTAGCCATTGAGATTGTTGCTCAAGTCCTGGAGGTGGTATTGAAATTTCTACTAACTCCATTCCCCACTCTTCAGTAATAGCTCTCATAGCTGGTAAAGGCTCTCTACCATAAGCTGAATCAATATGAAGGTGAACAATTTTCTTACCGTTCATAGCAGGTATTCCACCCTCAATTTCAGCCATAAATTTTAATTTAACAGCTATTTGTGACCAGTAGTGACTAGCAGCATTAAAAACCCAAGGCCATACTGTGCCGTCTGCGCCATCTGTTCTACCATAACCATACTGAGCTAAAACAACATTATCTTCTGCCATTCTGTTAATAACAGCATAAGCTCCAGGTGTTCCTAAAGTATCAAAAACGACAATTCTTTGGCCGTCTTTTTCTAAAAGTCTCTGATAACACTCAACAGTTTTAACTGCATTATATTCTGTCTCACACTCTTGATATGTGAGCATAACACCGTTAACACCACCGTTCATATTGACATAGTTAATGTAGTCAATCTGAGCGCCATAATAACCAGTTCCCATTGCTGAGTAAGGTCCAACCCTACTACTTGCGATTGGGAAGTACTGCTCGTGAGCACCAGCCATTACGTTTTGAGGCACAGAGAACATAGATAAGGTTCCTATTACCGTAGCGATAATAAGAAACTTTCGTTTCAAAAATTTGAACATAAATGTCCCTCCTAATTTTCGTACTTATTCCAGTCTTCGAAAATCTAGATATGAATGTTTATAGTAAATCGAAAAAAAAAAATCATTGATAATAATAATTAGTAAGAGTTTTCTGTAATCGGTATTGTTTAGAAATTCCGAAATATTTGACTTTTAAAAACAAAAAAGAAATATAAAAACTGTGGATAAAAACGATGACTAACATTATAAAAATATTTTTTTGTATAAAAGTTAATATTTATAAGGTTTAAGAAATATTTTTATAAATATTTGTTATGTTATATCATATCTACATTATTTTAATTCTTATCATGAAAGATTATTCTAGTGTTTCAAAATATGGAAATGTATCTGTGGATATCTTAAATATTTTTTTATATTTCTAAAAAAAATCAAATATAAGTCTTTATATTGTTGTTTTTTGATTTAATTTTTTTTCTAATAATTATGTTATATCATAACATTAACATTTTTTACATTTTGAGATAATTTCAACACTGAAATTATTTAGGTCAAAATTTTTTAAATCAAGAATGTTATAAGCTAGGCTCATTTTATTTTTATTAATGTTAATTTCTTCATATTCATAGCAACTTTCACATAAGACTATTGTTGTAACATCATTTTCGTTATGTACTTCATTACAAACTATATATTTTTTTGATTGATTTAATCTATGTATCAATTTTTGCTCCATTAAATTTTTGAGAGATCGATAAACTGTTGCTGGCTGTACTCTTTTAATCCTTAAGAACTTATCTAAAACATCATAGGCAGATAAAGGTCTTTTTTTATTATTTTTCAGTATTTTTAAAACTATCCTGTCATTAGTTATCATAATGAGGAAATTTTAATTTGTTGGTTTAAAACTACAATATTAAAAATTTACCTATTTTTCTCTTACAATTGAGTATTTTTCAGCTGGAACTTATAAAAGTGATTGTTTTTAAAGCTTTTTGGAATATGCAATTGCTTTTTTTTGATTTGCATCTAAATTTTTAACAGAAAAATCTTTAATTAATTCGTGAAAGAGTTTGTACCAATTTATTTCAGCCCTTAAATGGATAAATATTGAACCAAGGCCAACAGCTGCTCTGTCCATAAAAACGAATTCTCTAGGAGGTTTAACACCACCATATTTTTTTAACTCTTTATGGACTTCATTAGCTATTTTTGCACCATAAATTCCACTATCAGAGTCTTGGATTCTTCTTACCTCATTTTTTAAAATTGGGTCATATAAAAAAAGAGCCCATTTGTTTAATACATTCATTAAACCGTCATCAATGTCATTAAAGCCCCAAGCTTTGTATGCGAGTTTGATTTTTTGATCATTTTTTTCTTTTAAAGCAAAATATAAATCAATTACCCCTTTAACAAATTTTGATGGAAATATTCTGACACATCCATAATCAAATAAATTGATATTATTATCCTTGTTAACAGAATAATTTCCTAAATGAGGGTCTCCATGGATTATTCCATATTTATAGAATGGGAAGTACCAAGCCATAAATAGGTTTTTGGCTAATTCATTTCTTATTTTTTGAGATGAATTTTTGTATTCAATGAGTTTTTTTCCATCTAGGTATTCCATAACTAAAAGTCTTTGTGTAGATATATTTTTACAAACTTTTGGAATTTTGATAAAAGAATTCTTTTTATGCATATATTCAAAAATTTTAAGGTGTCTGTGTTCTAGTTTGTAGTCTAGTTCTTCTTTGAGTCTTGCTTCAATTTCTTTATAAATTTCTCTAATTTGAATTGACTTGTTATAACTAGAATAAATTTTAAATATTATTTTCAATTGGTTAAGATCTGCTTCAACTGCTGAAGACATATCAGGGTATTGGAGTTTGCATGCTACTATTTCATTATTTTTTAATTTCGCTTTATGTACTTGCCCTAATGAAGCAGCAAAGCTTGCTTCTTTATCAAAAGAAGAGAAGTTATTCTCCCAATTATCTCCTAGTTCAGCTTTCATTCTCCTTTTAACAAATACCCATGACATAGGAGGAGCATTTGATTGAAGTTCCGCTAGTTTACGAGCATATTCTTCAGGGAGTAAATCTGGTATAGTTGCACTTAGTTGGGCCACTTTCATTAAAGGGCCTTTAAGGTTTCCTAATATTTCTGTTATTTGTGCAGCATATTTTTGATCACTTAAATCGAAATTAAGGTACTTTTTTCCTGCAAATTTTGTAGCTAAAGAGGTAAGAGAAGTTGTTACTCTTGAATAGCGTTTTACCCTCGATACTAAATTGTTATCTTCTTTCATCTTTAATTAAATACTCTTTTCAAATTCATCAATTAAACCTGAGATCATTGATAAACCTTTTTCCCAACTTTTTTGATTTTTTAAATCAACATTAAATGGCTTTAGTACCTCACTGTAATGTTTAGACCCGCCACTTTTGAGTAGATCAATATAATGATTTTTAAAGTCAGGTAAGCCTTCGTCATACAATTGTATTAAGACATTAACTAAACAATCTCCAAAAGCGTAAGCATAGACATAAAATGGGGTATGAATAAAATGAGGAATATAAGTCCAAAAATATTTATATCCATCTGTTAATCTTATATGAGGTCCAAGACTTTCAGTTTGTGTGGCCATCCAAAAATCACAAATTTGATCAGAGGAAAGTTCCCCATTCTTTCTAGCTGAGTGGATAAGTTTTTCAAATTCGAAAAAAGATATTTGTCTGACAACAGTATTGATCATATCTTCTATTTTGGAAGCTAATAAAAACTTTTTAGTATCTTTATTGCTTTCATTTAGAAGGGTCCTAAAAGTCATCATCTCTCCAAATACACTTGCTGTTTCAGCTAGGGTTAATGGGGTGCTAGATAATAACAAACCTTGCTTAGAAGAAAGATATTGATGACAGCCATGTCCTAATTCATGAGCCAGAGTCATTACATCACGAGTTTTTCCATGAAAATTAGTTAGTATGTATGGATGAATGGAAGGTATAGTAGATGCAGCAAAAGCACCTGGGGATTTACCAGATTTTAATTCAGCATCTATCCAATTATTTTGAAAAAACATTAAAACAATATCTTTGAAACTTTCATCAAAGTTAGCATAAGATCTTAAAACAATATCTTTCGCTTCTTCCCACTTTATAAGTGTCTTAGGGGAGTTAGGGTATGGGGCATTTCTATCCCAGTAGTCTAATTGATTTTTTTTAAATATTTTTGATTTCAATTCATAATATCGATGAGAAATATTTTTATAGTTTGATGTAACACTTTTAGTAAGAGCCTCTACTACTTCGTTTTCAACGTTATTAGAAAGATTACGAGAGTCCACTGGAGAGCTATACCTTCTCCATTTATCATTAGTGATTTTATCTTTAGCCAGCGTATTGGTAATAAAAGTAAAAGTTTTAACCTCTGATTTAAAAACTGACTCGATACTTTCTGCAGCTTTTTTTCTGATTTTTTCATCATGATCTGAGAGAAGATTTAATACCCCTGCACTATTCAGATCTTTACCATCTAAATTAAATTTTAAATCGTTAATTTGCTCTTCAAAAAATCTAACCCAAGATGAGCTGGCAGTTAAATTTTTATCAAGAAGAATTTGCTCACTTTTTTCGTCTAGTTGGTGATTTTTAAAACGTCTAATATTGGTTAACCAGCTTTTATATTTGCCCGATCCGTTGATTAGTCTTTTAAAATTGTCCTCAGAAGTAGCGTTAATCTCATTTGTAAAAAATATTAAGTCT
>MDSV01013657.1_pt1 | contig 10943 bp, 10 predicted proteins | sample 810851 | NCBI WGS metagenome assembly MDSV01 (sample SAMN05326640, study PRJNA326480) | marine metagenome | isolation source: seawater | place: Atlantic Ocean: North East | collected 2012 | reverse complement strand
TAAGAGCATCTTCAACTCTATCTTTTCTTTCTTTAACTTCAACTTCTGTAGCTCCTCCTACTTTAATTACAGCTACACCACCAGCAAGTTTTGCTAATCTTTCTTGAAGTTTTTCTTTGTCATAATCAGAAGTAGTTTCTTCGATTTGTTGTCTGATTTGATTACATCTTGCTTCAATATCAGCTTTTTTACCAGATCCGGCTACTATAGTACTATTATCTTTATCGACTTTTACTTTTTTGCAAGTTCCAAGATCGTTTATTTTTACGTTTTCTAATTTTATTCCTAAATCTTCTGATATCACTTGTCCTCCAGTTAATATAGCAATGTCTTCTAGCATTGATTTTCTTCTATCACCAAAGCCAGGAGCTTTAACTGCAACAACTTTTAAACCGCCCCTAAGCTTGTTCACAACTAAAGTTGCTAACGCTTCACCCTCAACATCTTCAGAAATTATCATAAGAGGTCTCCCTGCTTGAACAACTGACTCTAACAAAGGTACCATGGTTTGTAAGTTTGCCAATTTTTTTTCATGTAATAAAATTAAAGGATTTTCTAATTCTGTTGTCATTTTATCTGCATTCGTAATGAAATAAGGAGAAAGATACCCTCTGTCAAATTGCATTCCTTCTACAACATCTAATTCTGTTTCAAGACCTTTTGCTTCTTCTACAGTAATTACTCCCTCGTTACCAACTTTTTGCATAGCTTTAGAAATCATATCTCCAATTTCTTTTTCTCCATTTGCAGAAATCGTTCCCACTTGTGCAACTTCATCATTAGTTTTTACTTTTTTTGAAGTTGATTTTAATTTTTCAATCACGTGAGATACTGCACTGTCTAATCCACGTTTAACATCCATTGGATTCATTCCGGCAGTAACATATTTAATTCCTTCTCTAACTATAGATTGAGCCAAAATAGTAGCTGTCGTAGTTCCATCACCAGCTTCATCATTTGTTTTGCTAGCTACTTCCTTAACCATTTGTGCTCCCATATTTTCAAATTTATCTTGAAGTTCTATTTCTTTAGCTACCGTTACTCCATCTTTAGTAGTTCTTGGTGCACCATAAGATTTATCTAAAACTACGTTTCTACCTTTTGGTCCCAAAGTTACTTTTACTGCATTAGCTAAAGTATCAACTCCTTTGAGCATTTTTGTTCTTGCTTCAGTGTCAAATTTTACAATTTTTGCCATTTTATTTTTTTCCTTTCGAAATTCCCATGATGTCAGATTCTTTCATTATACTATATTCTTTTCCATCAATTTTTACTTCAGTTCCTGACCATTTACCGAAAAGAACTATGTCGCCAATCTTAACGTCCATAGGAATACTTTTTCCGTCTTCAGTTCTTGCGCCAGATCCAACAGCTACAACTTTTCCTTCTTGAGGCTTTTCCTTTGCTGTATCGGGTATAATTATTCCGCCAGCAGTTTTTTCTTCACTATCTAAAACTTCTATTAAAACACGATCGTGTAATGGTCTAAACTTCATATATTATGTTCTCCTAATTTTTTATATGCTGATATATAATATGCGCTATCAAAATTTCAATACCCCTATAAAACACCAATTTTATAGCACAAATACAGTAAAATAGTGTATTTTTTATCTTTCTTGAGCTAATCATTGAATAAAATGGATTCAAAACATATTAAAGGCCTAAATCAAATTCAAAGCAATTATGATGCTTTTTTTATAGATTTGTGGGGCGTTATACATAATGGGGTTCACCTTCATTCTGAAGCAATCGAAGTGTTAAAAAAATTAAATAAATTAGGCAAAAGGTTTGTATTAATATCAAATGCTCCACGGCCTTCAAAAAGCGTAGAAAAATATTTAATTAATTTAAATATGGATAAAGCTTTTCTTAAAAATATTTTTACCTCAGGAGAGGCGGCCCTACAAACTCTCAGGACAAATATTTATGGAAAAAAATTTTACCATTTAGGACCCAAAAGAGACATAGATCTAATTAGAGGTATGGAAAAAAATCAAAGCAGTTTAGATAAGTGTGATTTTATTTTATGCACAGGACTTTTTGAAAATGAAGAAAAATCATTAAAATATTATGATAATTTATTAAAAAAATATACTAAATTAAAAATGCTTTGTACTAATCCAGATCTAATTGTTCATAGAGGATCAAAAGCAGAATATTGTGCCGGTTCAATTGCAAAAAATTTTGAAGCACTTGGTGGAAAAGTTATTTATTTTGGAAAGCCGTATCCAGAAATTTACAAATTTTGCATAAAAAAAAATGAAAAGATTCTTGCTATAGGAGATAATATAAGAACAGATATAAAGGGTGCAAATAAAATGAAACTTGACTCACTGCTTATAACTGGTGGAATACATAAAAAAGAATTTTTTAACTTGCCATTAAAAGATTATGAAAAAGTTTTAGAAAATTATGGTACTAAAGCAAGTTACTATCAGGAACAGTTAAATTGGTAAATTATGAAAATATTTAATAATTATAATATTTCAAAAGTTTATAAAAGGGCTTCGTTAGCAATTGGAAATTTTGATGGTTGTCATCAAGGACATCAAAAAGTTTTTAAATATGCAAAAAAATTTGCTCAAAAAAATAAATCAAAATTCGGGATTTTAACTTTTTCTCCTTTGCCAATTATGTTTTTTAATAAGAAAATTAAAAATTATAGATTAGTTTCAGAAATTGATAAATTTAAACTGTTCAAAAAGTACGGTGTTGATTTTGTAATTAATTTAAATTTTAATAAAAAATTTTCAAAAATAAGTGCTCAAAATTTTATAAAAATAATTATAAATAAAAAAATAAAACCAAAATTTATTTTTGTTAGTAGTAATTTTAAATTTGGGAACAAAAGAAAAGGAAATGTAGGTCTCCTAAAGAAATTTGGAAAAATTTATAATTATAGACTAATAAATATTATGCCATATAAATTTAATGGTAAATTAACTTCATCAACAAGAATTAGAAAAAGTTTACAACTAGGTAATATTGATTTAGCAAATAAATTACTTTCAAGAATTTGGTCGATAAAGGGACGCGTTATAAAAGGAAAAAAATTAGGAAGAAAATTAGGATATCGAACTTGTAATATTCGCATTAAAAATTATGTTTTACCCAAGACAGGAATATATGCTGTTAAATTAAGGGTAAAAAATAAAAAAAATATGCTGCAGGGCGTTGCTTATTTAGGATCGCGTCCTACTTTTAAAGGAAAAGAAATTTATCTTGAAATATATATATTTAACTTTAATCAAAATCTTTATAATAAGGAATTGAGAGTTTATTTTTTAAAATTTATAAGAAAAGACAAAAAGTTCAAAAATTCTGTATATTTAATAAAACAAATGAGAAGAGATACACTTGCAGCTAAAAAAATTTTAAAATTAAATTATTATTATGAGTAAAGAAAATATTAATTTACCTAAAACTTCATTTTCAATGAAGGCAAACTTGCCTAACAAAGAACCAGAAATTTTAAAAATTTGGGAAAAATTAAATCTTTATAAAAAACTTAGAGAATCTAGCAAAGGAAAGGAAAAATTTGTTTTACATGATGGTCCGCCATATGCAAATGGACACATACATATGGGCACAGCTCTGAATAAAATTTTAAAAGATATGATTACTAGATTTCACCAAATGGACGGCAAGGACTCAGTATATGTACCAGGATGGGATTGTCATGGATTGCCCATTGAATGGAAGATTGAAGAACAGTACAAAAAAAATAAAAAAGATAAAGATCAAGTCCCAATAAAAGATTTTAGAAGAGAATGTAGGGAATTTGCCGAAAAATGGATTCATATACATATTAAAGAATTTAAAAGACTTGGGGTCGAGGGTGACTGGAAAAATTATTATTCAACGATGAGCTTTGATGCCGAAGCTCAAATCGTAAGAGAACTAGGAAAATTTTTATTAGATGATAGTTTATATCAGGGATATAAACCTGTCCTGTGGTCGACGGTAGAAAAAACTGCTCTTGCCGATGCAGAAGTCGAATATAAAGATCATACATCTAATACAATATACGTAGGTTTTAAGGTTAAAAATTCAAAAATTAATTTATTAAAAGATACTGAAATCATTATTTGGACCACAACTCCATGGACAATACCAGCGAATAAAGCTTTGGCGTATAACAAAAATTTAGATTACTCAATTATTGAAATTAATTCAGCATTAGAGAATTTTAAAAATAAAAAAATTGTAATTGCTACACAACTTCTTGATCAAGTATCTAAAGAATGTGAAATAGCAAATTATAAATTAATCAATAAAATTAAGGGAAAAGATTTTGAAGGAACAATATGTTCACATCCGTTTGAAAATTTAGGTTATGAATATGATGTTCCAATGTTAGAAGCAAATTTTGTAACATTAGAGCAAGGAACAGGCATTGTCCATTGTGCCCCAAGTCATGGACCAGATGATTTTAATTTATGTTTAAAACACGGAATTAAATCATTAGACACAATTGATGATGATGGCAGATATACTAAACACATAAAAAAATTTGAGGGAATTCATATTTTTAAAGCGGATCAAATTGTAATTGAAAACCTTAAAATAAGTAAAAAGTTATTGGCAAATGGAAAGTTAACTCATAGTTACCCTCATTCTTGGAGATCTAAAGCACCATTAGTTCATAGGGCAACATCCCAGTGGTTTATCTCAATGGAAAAAAAAGATTTGAGAAAAAAAGCTCTTAAAGCAATTGACGATACTATTTTTTATCCCGAAAGAGGCAGAGATAGAATTAGATCTATGATCGAAACTAGACCAGATTGGTGCGTTTCTCGTCAAAGAATTTGGGGAGTTCCTCTACCTTTATTTGTTTCAAAAAAAACCAAGGAACCTTTAAAAGATCCAACAGTAATAGAAAATATAGCAAAAATTTTTGAAAAAGAAGGTGCGGACTGTTGGTTTACTGATGATCCACAAAAATTTTTAGGAAAAAAATATGATAAAAATGATTATATTAAATCAAATGACATAGTTGAAGTTTGGTTTGATAGTGGTGCTACTCATAGTTATGTGCTTGAAAAGAGAAATGATTTACGTTGGCCAGCATCTATGTACTTGGAAGGATCAGATCAACATAGAGGTTGGTTCCATTCTTCTTTATTAGAGTCATGTGGAACTAGAGGTAAAGCACCATTTGAGACTATTCTTACCCACGGTTTTGTAGTTGATGGCAAAGGTTTAAAAATGTCAAAATCTACTGGAAATATAATTGCACCGGAAGATATCCTAAAAAAATATGGAGCAGATATACTGCGCACATGGGTGGCAGCATCTGATTACGCTGAAGATTTAAGATTAGATTATTCGATTTTAGAGCAGCACGCAGAATCATATAGGAAAATTAGAAATACATTTAGATTTCTATTAGGAAATTTAAAGGATCAGAAAATAGATTTTAAATTGGACTCCAAAGATGTTGAAAAATGGCCAGAACTAGAACGTTATATGCTCCATCAAATATTTAATCTTAATAAATCTTTTAAAAAATATTTTAAGGAATATAATTTTCATAAACTTTATAAAGAGTTATTGAATTTTTGCTCACTAGATCTTTCAGCATTTTATTTTGATATCAGAAAAGACGTACTTTACTGTGATGATTTAAATTCTACAAAAAGAAAAATTTGTATTAATTTATTATCTGTAACATTGGAAATTTTATTAAAATGGTTTGCTCCAATTTTATCTTTTACTACAGAGGAAATTTTTCAAATTATTGATCCAGAAAAAAAATCAAGCATACATCTAGAATATTTTCCCATAATTCCAGCAAACTGGGAAAATAAAAAATTAGATGAAAAGTGGGAAAAATTAAAAGTGATTAGAAATGTTGTAAATGCTGGAATTGAAGTTAAAAGATCTAGTAAAGATATAGGTTCAAGTTTAGAGGCAGATATAAAGATTTATCTTGGTCAGAAATATTTAGAACTTGTTAAGGACATAAATTTGTCTGAATATTTTATTACTTCAAAAGCAATTGCGGTAAATATGATTAATGATGATAAAATATTTAAATTAAATGAAGTACCAGAAGTAGGTGTTCTTGTTGAAAAAGCCAAGGGCGAGAAATGTTCAAGATGTTGGAAAATTTTAGGAAATCCTTGTGAAAGATGTGGCAAAGTATTAAAAAAATAATTTTTTGATGAAAAAAACTATTACTACAATTTGCATTATTTTACCTATATTTTTTTTTGATAGATTAACTAAAATCTATCTTATCAATTTGCAAGAAGCAGGTATCAATGTTGATTTTTATATAAATCCATTTCTAAATTTTTATTTGATTTGGAATACTGGCATAGGTTTTGGTATAGCTTCTTCTGAAGCGAATATTTTTTATCATGTTTTAACAGGTATTATAGTCATAGTTAATATTGTTCTTTTATTTTTGCATATAAAATCTAAAGGAGCATATACATTTCTATTTCCTATAATAATTGGTGGCTCGCTTGGAAATTTATATGATAGAATAAACTTTTATGCCGTTCCAGACTTTATCGATCTACATATTGGTAATTTTCACTGGTTTATATTTAATGTTGCTGATATTTTTATCACAGTGGGTATAATTGGACTTTTAGTGACTGAATTATTTAATAAAAAAAATATTTCTAAGAATGTTTAAAAAAATAATATCGATATTTTTAATTACTATATTTATAACATCATGTGGTGGAAGTTTTGATTCGGTAAAACGTGGTTTAACTGGCGCGAAAAAAATACAAGCTGATGAATTTTTAGTTCAAAAAAAAGATCCTCTCATACTCCCTCCAGATTTTGAAAATTTACCTACACCAGATGAAAGAATTGCAGCCACAGAAGAAATATCCTCATTTGAAAAAACTCTTGGAAATACAGCAGAGATTGAAATCACAGAAGAATCAAGTTCAGTTGAAGAATCAATATTAAAAAAAATACAGTCTCAATAAATGATTAAAAAAAATTTTTTTTTTAAAGATTATTTTTTAAAATCAAATAATTTTAAAAAAAACAAACAAAAAACAAAAAAAGTTTACAAATCATTATTAAATGATATAAAAAATTCTAAAATTCCACTTTTGCAATCATTTCAAAATGATTACCAGCTAGATTTTTCTCATGATTTAGTAAAAAAATTTTCCAAATATAAAAATATAATTATTTTTGGTATGGGAGGATCAATTTTAGGTACAAAAAGTATTTTTTCATTTTTTGAAAAAAAAATTAAAAAAAATATCTTTTTCTTTGATAATTTAGATGTGAATTTAATCAAAAACTATCAGAAGATTAAAAACTTAAAAAATTCATGTTTTATAGTTATTTCAAAATCTGGCAATACTATAGAAACAATTAAAAATTTAAATTTAATATTTAAAAAAATATTATTTAAAAACAAATTAATTGTTATTACTGAAATTTCTGACAGCGCTTTAATGAATCTTGCTAATAAATTAAATGCAGAAATAATAGAACATAAAGAATTTATTGGTGGTAGGTATTCTGTTTTATCTGAAACTGGTATGTTCCCGGCGTCATTAATGGGACTTAAAGTTAAAAAATTTAAAAATTTAAACAAATTAATCAAAAACAAAAATTTTGTTTCTGCGCTAATTGAAAATGTAGCAGGTATTTTTACTTTAAATCAAAAAGGTATTAATAATTCTGTAATTTTCAGCTACGATTCAAATTTAAATAATCTAGGTTATTGGTACCAACAGCTTGTTGGAGAAAGTTTAGGAAAAAAGGGATTTGGAATAAACCCAACCTTATCTTTTGGACCAAAAGATCATCATAGTCTTTTACAACTTTATTTAGATGGACCTAGAGATAAATTTTTTACTTTTTTAAATTTTTCAGAAGAAAAGAATAAAGAAAGAATCTCAAATGAAATTATTCCTCAAAGAATGAAATTTATGAAAAAAAATTTAAAGTTTATTGTAAGTGCTCAATGCCAAGCAGTTAAAAGTGTTTTTAAATCAAAAAAAATACCTTATAGAGAAATTAATTTTAAATATCAAAATGAAGAGGAGCTTGGGAATATATTTACTTTCTTTGTTATAGAAACGATACTTTTATCAAGGTTATTTAAAATAAATCCATTTGACCAACCATCTGTTGAAGAAGTAAAGATAAAAACAAAAGAAATTTTAACCTAATAATCTTCCAAATATTATTTTTGATATACCGTATTGGCGCTCATCAATTAGCTCAAAGTTATCTGGTAATTTTTCAATGGTAGACTTGTTTCTATGCAATATTATAATTCCATTCTTTTTCAAAAGATCTCTATTATAAATTAATGTAATTAATTTTTGTATGTTTTTATCTTTATAAGGAGGATCACAGAAAATTAGATTAAATTTTAAATTTATTTTATCTTTATTTTCAATTAATTCAAAAATATCATAATTAAATATTTTTGTTTTTTTTTTCACATTTAATTTATCAATATTTTTTTTTAAAATTTCGATTGCATCTTTATCTTTTTCTATAAACACAACATTATTGGACTGTCTTGATATACATTCCAAACCAAAGGACCCGGTTCCGGCATATATATCTAAAACATTTGATTTTTCAAATTCAAAATGAATTTTTTTTGAATGTAATAGTAAATTAAAAATACTCTCTCTAACAAGATCTTTAAGTGGTCTAGTATTTTTATTTTTTGGAGTATAAAGCGAAGAACCTTTTAATTTACCTGATATGATTCTCATATTTATTTTATTACTCTCCAAGCTATATCTTTTCTAAAAAAACCGTCCTTCCAACTTATTTTCTTAATATTTACTAATGCTTTATTTTTTGCCTCTAGAAAATTTTTTGCACAAGTTGTTATGTTTAATACTCTCCCGCCATTAGAAAAAGTTTTATTATTTTTTTCATATGTTCCAGCATGAAAAATTTGCATATTTTTATCACTCAAAATTTTAGATAAGTTTTTAATTTCACTATTCTTGACATAATTATTTTTAGGGTAACCTTTAGCACACAAAACAATTGTAATACTTTTTTTCTCATTCCAAATTATTTCATTACTTTCTAATTTATTTTCTATTGTATTATTAATAATTTCTAATAAATCAGATTGTAATCTCATCATTAAAACTTGACATTCTGGATCCCCCATTCGAATATTATATTCAATCAAGTAAGGTTCGTTTTTAACAATCATTAAACCCGCATATAAAAAACCTTTATAAGGGTGACCTAAATTTTTCATTGCTTTAAGTGTTGGTTCAATAATTTTTTTTTTAATTTTTTTTTCGAGTTGCAAAGTAAGAAGTGGTGCTGGCGAATATGCTCCCATACCACCAGTGTTTGGTCCCTTGTCTCCCTCGCCAACTCTTTTATGATCTTGAGCGGAACCGAAAAAATGGTAAGTATTATCATCGACTACTAAAAAGTAACTTAATTCTTCACCTACTAAAAATTCTTCTAGGACCACTTTTTTAGAGGAGCTAAATTTGCCATCTAAAATTTCTTTTGAATTTTTTAATGCTTCACTTACTGAGTTACATACTGTTACTCCTTTTCCAGCTGCCAAACCATCAGCCTTAACAACTATTGGAGCTCCATTATTTTTAATAAAAACCGAAGCATCATTAAAATTACTAAATACTCCAAATTTTGCAGTTGGTATTTTATTTTTTTCACACAAATTTTTCATAAAAGCTTTTGAACCCTCTAGTTTAGATGCAAATTTGTCGGGACCAAATACCTTGATATTTTTCTTTTTTAGATAGTCAACCATTCCATCAACCAACGGCTGTTCAGGACCAATGATTACAATGTCTATACTTTTTTTTTTAATTAGTTGATAAATGGCTCTAAAATTAGAAATATCTTCTTTAATATTTTCAGCTATTTTTTGTGTTCCTGCATTACCAGGTATGCAATAGAGTTTTTTTAATTTCTTAGACTGTTTTAATTTATAGCAAATGGCATGTTCTCGACCACCACTTCCTATGACTGCTAAATTCATATATTATAGATTTAATAATAATAATTAAATATACATGAACGAAAAAAAAGCAAAACTAAAATTTCACCCAAATAATTTTGAAATAATAGAACATGGAGACTATGTAGTTTGTGCGGTCTCTGGAAAAAATATTCCCCTAAGTCAATTGACCTATTGGAATGTTGATTTACAAGAGGCTTACTTTTCGCCAAAAGAAGCTCAACAAAAATATGAGGAATTGAGTAAAAAATGAGAATCTGTTTATCTTTAATTTTTTTATTAATTACAACCTCTAGTTATGCGGCGTCATTTAAAGGAAAATTTATTCAAGGCTCATTTATCCTAGGGAAAACAGAACCTAACGCAGAAGTTTTTATAGATGATACAAAAGTAAAAGTTACTAATGATGGATATTTTGCATTTGGATTAGGCAGAGATAGAAAAAATGATGTTGTAATAACAATAAATAAAAAAAAAATTGTAAAGAAAGTTTTTAAAAGAGAATATAAAATTCAAAGAATTGATGGGTTAGAAGAAAAAAAGGTAACTCCACCAGAAGAGGTTTATGAAAGAATTAAAAGAGAAAATAAATGGATAGGTGAGGCCAGGGCTATAAATAGTAATTTAGTTTTTTTTAAAAACAAATTTATAAAGCCTCTGGAGAAAGCAATCGTCACGGGTGTCTATGGAAGTCAGAGAATTTTAAATGGAAAACCTAAATGGCCTCATTACGGTATAGATTTTGCTGCTGAAGAAGGAACTAAAATTAAAGCAATGTTAGATGGAGTTGTTACTTTAGCAGAACCAGATCTATTTTATACAGGTGGTACTTTAATATTTGATCACGGTCATGGTATTTCAACACTGTATATGCATATGAAAACATTGATGGTTAAAAAAGATCAAAAAGTTAAACAAGGAGATGTTATAGGAACTGTTGGTTCAACAGGAAGATCAACAGGAGCACATTTAG
>MDSV01105807.1_pt1 | contig 10944 bp, 10 predicted proteins | sample 810851 | NCBI WGS metagenome assembly MDSV01 (sample SAMN05326640, study PRJNA326480) | marine metagenome | isolation source: seawater | place: Atlantic Ocean: North East | collected 2012 | reverse complement strand
CCGTCGTCCCCGCAATTAGGCCAGATAGCTCAGTCGGTAGAGCACTTGTCTGAAAAACAAGGGGTCGGCAGTTCGATTCTGCCTCTGGCCACCAATAAATATAGATCTTAATAATTCTTACAAATATTTTAAATATTACAAAATTATCTAGGTTAAAAATCTGAAATAAAAAAACAAATGTACAATAATTGTATGTTTTATGTTAGCCATGTATTAAATTTTAAATTCTTGATATTGTGAGTAAACAAAAAGCAACTAGACTCATTTCAAAAGATAATTCAATTTATCTTTTATCAGTTTTTTCAATAATCTCTCTTAACTTTTATCAATATTTTTCTTTAAATAATCCTACTAAATATCTATTTACAGATGACTTATGGGTCCTTATCGGTAGCAATTATGAAAGTGTGTTTGAAAAAATTCTTTGTTGCAGTGTTACTAGTCCTTTTGCTTCAATATTTTTTCAAGGATTATATTCACTTATTGGTTCCGATCCTGCTTTTATAAATACTCTTTTTATTATTGGGCAATTAATGCCCTTCAGTATTTTGTTTTTTAAGCACATTCCATTGACAAAAATTGAAAAATCCTTCACAATTATTTTTTTACTGTCTTCACCAATGTATTTGAATTATTCAGTAAGGCCCAAACCATATATTTATGAAGTAATTGTTATTTTTATTATTGCAAATTTATATTTCAAAATAAAAAATAAAAAAACTATTACTATCTACGACTTTCTATTACTGAGTATTTTGACTGCATTTTCTTTTGTAGCACTTATTGGAGCCGCTTCTTGTTTTCTCTTGCTGTTAATAGAATTTATAAATAAAAAAGAAAAAATACATTTTTCAAAATTTGGATTTCTGACATTTTCATCTGTTTCAACTGGATTGTTCTTTTTGGCAAATATCGTTAAAGATAATGCGTTAAATACATTTTGGTCATCATATTTTATGCCTCTTGAAGGTGGATTATCTCTAAAAATTAGATGGCTTTATTATTCGTTTATTCGCTTGTTAAGTGAATCGGATGCAACAAATTTAGGATTTTCCAACTTTTCTACAACCTTGGCAATTTTAATATTTTTTATATCAATTTTGCTTCTTATTAGAAATGAAAAACGGCTTCTATTTTTTGTTTTTACTTTGTTTGCAGTTTCTTTAGTTCTTGCAATACTACAAATCTATCCATTTGGAGGTAGCCGAACAAATATTTATTTATACAGTGCATTAGCAATTAGTTTTGGATATGGGGTTTCATATTTATTTAAGTTAAAAATAAAATATAAAGCTCCCCTGATGTTTTTAATAGTTTTTCTTATCCTGTTATCTAATTTTTATAACAATACAATAAGTTACAAAAACACAACAAATACTCTTAACCAAGATACGGCAGAATTAATAATTGATGACATTATTAATGGAGATACAAAAGTTATAATCCACCATGGGTCTCATTGGTTTGTAAGCTTATATTTGCCGGTAGAAATTCAGATGGAGAGTATTCAACTTTTCCCAGAAAGAGAAAGAGTTCTTGGTTCTGGTAGTTTAAATCTTCCTGCTCCAGTAATACTTAATGATAAATTTATTCAATTGTGCTTTGATTTCCCAAAAACAAGAGGAGAGAACTGCAATGAAGTAATAGAAGATTATTTAGAAAGTTCTGGAATTAATAATTTTAAATTTGTTGGTTTTTATACAGAAGAAAAAGATTTTTCTAGTTATCTAAAAATATTAAAAGAAAATAATTTTTCAATCCAAAAACTTCTTGTTAATGAAGGTATGTTTTATTATCTAATATCAAAATAGATCATTAAAACATTACATAGCATTTTATTAGTTTGTATTTTATTTATCCCTCACGATGAAGTTTTAACTCTGTTTGGCAAGCGTAAAATCACACTTAATAAGTTATAATGGTCAAAAACCTAAGGTTAACTTCTCATGAAAAATTTAAAAAAAGAGATGCCTAAAATTTTATTAATATCTTTATCTGTTTTTATTTTTTCGATTTTTATAAATCGAAGCTTTACTTTGGATACGCATGCTCTTGGTGAAAATTTACAGACTTATTCCAAAATCTTTCCAGACACAGAAGGAATTCTTCAGCCCCATAGGATACTTTTACCTATTCTGGGCAAAGTACTAAATACTGACATTCAAATTTTAAATCTTATTTTTTATTTTTTATTTATTTTTTCTCTGATTCAATATCTAAATAATATAAAGTCTTACACAAATATAATATTATTTGTTGCATCCCTAAGCACGACAATGGTTATGCAGTTTCACCTCAATTTTGGTGGATATCCTGATATTTTATCTTATCTACTTTTGTTATTAGCTTATATTTATCGAAATGAAAAAAATCTGCCATATTTTTTTCTTTTTTTTGCATTATTAGCAAAAGAGACTTCTGCATTTGCATTTCCTTTTTTCTTTATGCTTAACAAAGTTTCAAAATTAAAAATGATCAGTATAACGTTGCTTTATTTACCTGTTTATCTTTATTTTAGTGTAGGCACCTATGACTCTAGTTTTTATTTGGAGCCCGTCAGAAATGACATATTTTATTGGATTAGATTAAATTACGATAATATTTTATTAGGATTTTTTTCGTCTATAAAATTTTTATGGATAGTTATTATTTATTTTTGTTTTAGAAATATCAATAAAAAATCAATACCAGTTTATTTACTGATTTTGGGTATTGTATTTCAATTCATTTTCGCTGGAGACACAACACGATTAGTAAGTTTTATGTTTTTAGGAGTTGTTTATATATTTGAACATTCGAATTTCAAATTTTCAAATTTACTGTATTCGTTTATTACCTTGCTAAATATAATTACTCCAAAGTATTATGTATACGCAAAAGCTGGAAAAGATAATAATTTACTACTTCTTAACAATAATAGAGTAGAAGTGTTTGATATAGATATTTACTTTAACTATATAACATATTTAATTACACAAATTTTTACTTAAAAATCTTACTTTATCAAATAAAAATTTATAATTTACTGATTAGGTCTTGTAAGTAAAGTAACTCACCAAGCCAACTTGATATCAATTGTAAAGTACTTTCATGTGCTGAATCAGTATCCCACGTGTCTGTAAATTCTATTGCAGCAGATGCTTCAGGGATTATATAAAAATTAATATTTCCATTTTCTAGCCTAAGGGGAATCATTCCTACGTGTCTATTAATAATGCATTGATTGGAATTGAAACCTAAATAAACAATGTTATTTACATTATTTATTTTTAAAAATTCATTAAAAGAAGAAGAAGAATTCCAATCATCATGGTAAAACTTATAAACTGTTCCTGTATCTACATAATTTTGTAATGTTCCGATATTACAGTTAAATGCTCTTTCTCTTCTTTCACAATCATTAGTAAAAACAATTATTTCAAAATTTTTCTCAATGAGTGAATCAACTAGAGGATTAATTTTATTTTTTACTATATCTTTATGTCTTTTATTTAAGAATTCTGAATCCATGTCTATCCATGGATCCATAATTATAAATAATGTATCTTTGTTTGAGAGTAAAGCAGATCTTACATACGAATTTTGTTCATCAACATATTTACCATCTTCTTTCACAAGTTGGTTATTTTGATCTTTTTTCCAAAAAGAGGTGGAATGCACATCAACATTAATTTCAAATTGAAGTTTAGGATTAAAAATTGGAGCGGTTATTTCAGAATTATTATTTTCATTAACAATGACTACTTCATTCGAACAAAAGGCTAAGAGAAGCAGTAACGTAAGGTACTTTATTTTTAACATTTAAATTTAATTTTAATAAAATAAAAACTTTAATTTGATTAAACTTCTGACAATGAAAATCTATTTAATGAATCTAATATAAAGTTATAGAATGTTAAAAATTTTTATTGTTACCTAATTGTGATTAAGATTTTATAAAAAATTGGAAACTAGTTCTAAAAAGCTATTTATCAATATCTGAAAATTCTCACTCTCAGAAAAATTTCTACCATCAACTATCCGCCCATCACCTCGTTTATGTAACTGAAAAAGACCTAGGAAATACATTATCTTTTTGTCATAAATATTTGAAAAAGTTTCAATAAATTTATTTTTTGAAACTAAATAAATTATGACAGGAATAGAAAGAATCAAAAATATTCTTGTGTGATCAAGGGTAAAAAATGAAATAAAAAAAATAAATAAGAATGAAATTATAAATTTTTTATCTTTTACCAAGCCACTAAGAAAAATAGGTACCCAAAGCCACATAAACAATGAAATCAAACCAGCTAATGTATTTGTAAAAATTGTATCTATTGCTCTTTCTATTTCACTTGAAATAACATCATATCTATTATCAAATTCTCCAAGCTGTGAATAATAAATAAAATAAGTTATGTATCCCAGTAAAAATAAAATATAGTGTTCTATTTTTAATTTAAAAATTTTTAAGTATTTTATAAGTATTAGATACACAAGAGAAATTTGAGGATGTGAAAAAATCATTATAAATATTGCTAAACATGATGTGAGTGGAGATGAGCTAAAAGAAATTAATAAAAACAAAGAACCTATTGTAAAAGTATCAGGCTTACCCATCCAATAAAAAAGAATTATGAAAAATGGTGAAAAATAAAGAATCTTCATTATCTGCATGTTTACAAATACTTTTTGATCAAATTTTATGATTGAAAACAAAAGAAAAATAAATCCTAATACAACTACTAACCAATAGGTCAAAATCGTATTATTTAGAATTAAATTTAAAACATACCCAATAAAAAATTGAATCGGGCTTTCCTTTACCCATGCTTCGGAAGCAATCTGGCCAAAAGGGTTTTCAAAAAGTGAAAGATGCATGTTGTAAGAATTGATTCCATATAGAAATAAAAAAATGGGTGTAAAAAATAAAACTTTTTTCAAATACATTTAACGCACACCTATTTTGTAAAATAAAGATGATAATAGATTAATCGTTAATAAATCAGGCAATAGCCACCACCTACTTCCATATTCAGAAGTTAAAATACTTAAAATGATATTGAACAGAAAAATTAAATATATATAGTTAACAAAACGTAACTTTGTAGCTATAGAAAATAAAAATAAAATTGGCAGATAAACCCACATTCCAAATGGTGAAGTTAATTTAAATAAACCTGAAACTATAGGGTTTGCTAGCTGTCCAAAAATTGTATTAGCACCTAATAGAGTTGGCACAGTCCCATCTTTCAAAAATAGTGGATTATATAAAAAACAATTTTCAAAAAAACAATCTCTCGATCCTTCACCATACAGCCTGTCAAGATTTTGCATAATAAATTCAAGATTGTTGGAAGTAACTAACAGACCAACGTACTGAATTGGATTATAGTTTTTTTCAAATCCATCACCTGCAATATTTGTAGATACTGTGGTTGCAATGGTAAATAGATCATTAAAAATATAGTTATATGTCATTAATGTAATAGAAACTATTGACAGATAAATAATATATTGTTTTAAATAACTTCTTTTCTTATAAATTAGATTTATAAGAAATATGAGTATATTTATTATCCCTATTGGCCTAACCAAAAAACTAAGAACAGCGAAAGCGAATGAGGATTTTGTTTTGTTTACATATAGACTGTATAAAAATAAGCTTGTAAAAAATAAGTATGGAATCTCACTGATAATGAGGGAAGATAACTCATAATTAGTTGGTATCAATAAAAAATAAATAGCTCCAAAATGATAAGCTTTTTTAAAAATTGATTTAGTTATAAAAAGTACTAAATATAAAGATACTGAAAACAAGATCAGATAAACATACTTCGCATATTCATAAAATGTTAGAGAGAGTAAACCAGAAATGATTGGCTGGCCTAAAGGCCACTGAAGCAAAGATTCTGAAGAACAATTAAGTGCTAGTTTTCCACAGGATAGAAGTGTTTTACCCAATTGAGCATAAGTTTTTGAATCTGGAACTGCAGTCCAGAAATAGCTTGAATCAATACTATAAACATTGGAAAACTGAAAAATTACAAACGTAAGTACATAAAACACTGGAGATTGATTGATTTGTAGTTTTTTAAATAAAATAAAAGTGGAAACGATTAAATTAAGAACTAACATTATGACCCAGAATGGTGTGTTCGAGAAAAGCCAAGAATTATAATCAGAAATCATTAAATTAGAATTCTGAATTAACCATTGGTTGAAAAATAAATAATTCAAAATAAGACTTTGAAGTATTGGAAACTTGATGTTTATTTTTTTTGCCACAATTTTTATTTTTTAAATCCTACAAGGGTCATATTTTCAGATTGTAAAAAAGTTTTGTTTGTGTAATTATTAAACTCAAGTAAAGAGTTCAGACTATCCAAGGTAATCGCCGTTTCTTCATCAATATGTCGAAATCGTAATTTATCATTTTCAAATAAAAAATAGATAATAGTTGGATTCTCTATTGATAAATAATCTTTGATTATATATTCAAGATCATTCTGATATAAACAACCTCCATAAATTGTTTTATTATCTTTTCCTCCATATAAGCAATAATCTTGTCCCCATGCATTGAAGTAGCTATTTTTAGGAATATTTAGCACAGCACGTTCATTTAAGTAAACAATTGCTGGTGGTGAGTATGAAAGATCAACGAAAAGTGAGAATTCTTCTTTCTCATTTTTTAAAATTTCAAACGCACCCTTAGAGTCTTGTACTGCAGTTAAGGGAGCTAGAAAATGAAAAAACACAGCAGTTGCGAAAATTGTAGAAATTGCTAGTAATGTAAATTTTGGATTATATCTAAAACGTTCTAAACCAAGACCTAAAATTATAAAAATCAAAGGAGTTAAAGCAACATCACCTTTTAATGTTCCCAATGGGTAAATTTTAAGAAAAAAAAGTAAAACGAAACTAAACAAAGAGATTAACAAGAAATCATATTCCCTAAAGTCTTTCATAAGATTTAGAACAGAAATTGCAAATAACAAAATAAAAAATGTAATTAGACCGCCATCGTAAAAAGACCTAAAGAACATAAATAAAAGATATATATTATTCATTAAAGAATTAGAAGTAAATGATTGATAAAACTTTATAAAATCACCTTCAAATAAAGCAGGTACAATAATTAAGAAAAAAATAAAAAATAAAAATAGAAACAATACGATCGATTTTTTATTTTTATTTTTCAAAAAATCATTAACTTCTAAAAAAAATAAAGGAATAAATACAACTCCAACGATTAGAACCCAAAGAATTTTTTCAGCATAGTCGAAATTTTTCTTTTTTCGTGGAAAAGAGTAAATAAATAATAATCTTAGAACTGCAAATGCCTCCAGAGAATAATTTTTTAAATGAAGAGAGTATATTCCAAGTACTGGTGAAATAGAAACTAAACAAGCGATTATAAAAGCGAGTGACGAATTAACATTTTTTTTATTTAAGTATTTGAAAACATAAAGAGGAAGAACAATTGCCCAAAAAGTGCTGGTCAAAAAAAGAATTAGTTTTATCGAAAAGCCCAACTTAGATAACAAGAATATCATAGCACTATACCCAATACTTCTTTGTGCTATAAGCATGAACCAGTCGAAGTTAGGAGAAAAAGAGACAAGATATTCAAAAGCATCGTCATTATTTAACATTTCATAATTAATAAAATTAAACTTGTTAACAACAGACAAGATAAAAATTAAAAAGAAATAAATAATATTTTTATTCTTAAATAAATTTTCAGAAATCAATTTATAAGTATTTTGCATATATATTTGTTCTATTTTTTGAGTAAATCATTATTGTTTTAAGATTAATCTATAAATATGGAATCATCTAAAATTTATTTAAAAGAAATTACACAGCAGATTGAAAAGCACGCTGAATTATATGGTATCCATGAAAGCTTTATATTTCATATCTCAAAACACCCAGATTTTGATATTCAATGTAATAATTTTGTAAAGTTAAAGAATTTAGAAGTTGAGTTAATTGACTTAATTGAGAAAACTCTTTCAGAAAATTCGTATATTGAGGACTGTAAATTTACAGATAAAAATTTTTTAAATATTAAATTCTCTCATAACTACTTTGAAAACTGCCTTAAAAAAGACCAGGACTTTAAAGTACAAGAAAGAAAGAAAGTTTTATTAGATTATGGTGGTTTTAATATAGGAAAAGCTTTACATGTTGGCCATATAAGATCTCTAAATATAGGTAGGTCTTTGTATAACACTTTAGATTTTGTTGGACACAAGCCTGTTTCGGATATTCATTATGGAGATTGGGGTGTGCAAATGGCACAAATTGTAGCTTATATAATTCAAAATAAGATTGACTTAAATTCTATTAGGTCTGCGGATTTAGATTTAATTTATCCAGAAGCATCAATGATGTCAAAACAAGATGAACATTTTTCATCTTTGGTGTCAAAAGTATTGTGGAATTTAAATAATAATAATCGCAAAGAAGTAGACATTTGGAAAGCTATTTATACTATTTCAACAAAAGAAATAGATAATATTCTAAAGATCTTAGGTTATGAATTTGATCAAAAATTGGGTGAAAGTAATGTTGTTGGGATTATTCCAGATCTTATTAAAAATTTTGAAAATCTTGGATTAGTAGAAGTAGATGAAGGAGCTTTAATAGCATGCGATAAACAAGATCCCCCAGCAATTTTAGTTAAATCTGATGGAACTTATATGTACCTCACCACTGATATCGGAACTGTTGTAAATAGAGAAAAAAAATATAAAAGTGATATATATATTTATGTAACTGATCAAAGGCAAGGTTTACATTTCAAGCAACTATTTAAACTTGTTGAATACTTTTCATTATCAAGTTCTAGATTTATACATGTAGGTTTTGGAACTATAAACAACGAGAGTGGGAAGCCGCTTAAAACTAGAGATGGTGGAGTTTATAAACTTATTGACCTATTTAACGAAATTGAAAAAGAGTTAAAATTTAGAAATAATGATGACCTACTAGCTAGGAATTTAGCAAAAAGTGTTTTAACATATTCAGATTTAGCAACTAAAAGAGTAAGTGATTATAATTTTGACTTAAAAAAATTTACAAATATAAATGGTAAATCTGCAATTTATTTACAGTATTCACAAGTTAGGGCCAGGAAACTTTTAAAAAATAAGAATGTTTCGAGAAAATTTTATAATTTTAATGATGACGAAAGAGATCTGGCTATGGAAATTGTTCATTTTTCATATGCACTTGAACAAACCCTTCAGACTTTTGAACCACACCATATGGCGGAATATGGATATAACCTAGCACAGAAATTTAACACCTTCTATAAAAACAATAAAATATTATCTGAAGATTTAAATTCTGAAACATCTATTAGTCGATTATCTTTAGTTGATGCTTTTTTCGAAACGATTCTTAATGTATTCTACTGTCTTGGCTTAGAACCTGTAGAATCTATGTAGTGTTAAACAAAAAACAGAGTACCTAAAATCCAAACTAATAAAGTAAAACTGTAGTCAAAACTTTCAAAAAACTTAATTCTTGTCGAAAGATTATGAAATAAAAATAAAAATATGGGTACCACTATAAATCCAGCGAATGAAGTAGCTTGAAATAAATCACCAACTTCAATTAGGATTGTTGATGTTGCTGGAAGGAATATCTGTACAAAAACAAGAAAAAACAGTGAAATTGAGATAGTAAACAAAATATTTGAAATCAACCCTACAAATGATTTGTTAGATAGGTGAAATAAATTAATAAATTCTAAAGGTAAAAACAAAATAAATAGTGAAGAAAAAAAGAATATCAATCCCCAAAAAATACTTTGGCCAGACCAAGTAGTTATATTGCTTGAGGAATAACCTAGTGTTTCAAGTATTAAATAAGTTGAAAAGCCTAATAAACATGTCCCAGTTGTAAAAAAATATAATCCAAGAATAGATCTAAATTGACTAAAGTTTATAAAATTTATATTATTTAATTTTTGAGATCGCATACAGACATATTAATGTTTTTTTCTATTAAAATAATTTAATAATGGACTTTTTAGATACACCCAATCCGAATGCTAAAAAAATTGAAATAAATCATGATTTTCAAATTTCTAAAAACCTATCAGAAGATGAGTTAAAAAATTTTCCGATATTCCTTAGACTTTTAAACACTGATGGGGTGATAAATATCTTTACTGGTCCTGGATTTATAACAGTTACAAAACATCAGGAATCTACATGGGAAAGCTTAATCGAAGACTTTAATAATAATCTTGATAATATATAGACATGGAAACTTTTAATTCTGATCCAAAACCTGGTAGGTTAATACTTCCTTTAGTCTTAATTGGAATGATTGCAACAACATATACCTTTATAAACAGAGTTGCAACTCAAAATGATTTAGATATTGTTGTAAACGATACAGTCGTTGAAGCAACTGTGGCAGTCGAATCAGAAGAACCAACTACAACTAGTTCTACAACCACAACAATTCCTGAAAATGTTGTAGCTTATTTAGAGGAAATATCAGGAGAAAAAATACAAGCAATTGAACTTGGGAAAAAAGTTTTAGAGACAAATCAAAGGTGGGACGATAAAATTACCTCTTATCAAGAAGCACAACAAGAGTTTCAAGAATTTATTGATGACTTTTCAATTTTTGTTGAAACATTTACTAATCCTGGTCCTCCAAACACATCATCTAATCTGGTAGCAAACCATGATGAATTAGTAGTTCTAGTTAATCTAATTTATTCAGATACCGAAGAGCTACTTGAAGGTTTAACTGCACCCGATACTGGGGAGAGACGATCATCAGCTCTTGATTCATTTAATAGCAACTTAGATTTGTTTATAAATAAAGTTGAACAAATTGTTGCATCTACAACTTCTAGCTAGAAGCTGCTGAACACACTGTATCTATCATTAACATTGCAATAACGTAAGGGTCTCCATTTGCATTTGG
>MDSV01211798.1_pt1 | contig 10945 bp, 11 predicted proteins | sample 810851 | NCBI WGS metagenome assembly MDSV01 (sample SAMN05326640, study PRJNA326480) | marine metagenome | isolation source: seawater | place: Atlantic Ocean: North East | collected 2012 | reverse complement strand
TTATTAAAAAGCAAAGTAAATAAATTCTAAGCCTCTTAATCGTAATAAGCATGCAGAACAAAGAAATGCTAATAAAAATATATAAAAAATATTAGGTTTAAATTTTTCAACAATATTTTGAGTGTTCTTTGTAAAGAAAATTATAATTGTACCAATTATAAAAAATAAGATAGTTGTTTTGCTAAAATTAGATTGTATAGAATTTTTGATATTTGTGTCAGTTATCTCATATATATTAGAGAGACCCACCATCATATTTGAAGCAATATCTAAATTTGGCGATTTAAAAAAAATAAATGCAAAATTCACAACTGCAAAGGTTAAAAACCATGAAAAATATTTATTTAAACTAATATTTACAAATTCTTTCCAAAAATAATTTATTAAAACAGCTGCACCATGTATAAAACCAAAAATAACGTAACCCCAAGTAGGACCATGCCAAAAACCAACTAATATCATGATAAATAAAATTAAAAAATTTTTAATAAAAAAATTACTTATATTAAATTTTCTAATAATTATAAAAAAAACATAATTATTTATGAAATTCGACAATGACATATGCCATTTCGTCCAAAATTCAATAATAGAAAAAGATTTATATGGGCTATTAAAGTTAAAAGGTAATTTAATATTAAATAATAAAGCTAAACCAATGGCCATATCAGTATATCCACTAAAATCAAAATATATTTGATAGGTAAAAAGAATTGAAGCAAAAAGTGTTGTTATAAAATCAAAATTTAAATATTCAGCTGAACTAAATATAAAATTTACGTCAGATGATAATGTGTCGGCAAGCAAAATTTTTTTTGATAAGCCAAAAATAATAAAAACAATTCCAAAAAATAAATTTTTAAAATTTATTGTTGAAAGATTTTTGCTTGAGTAATAACTGTGTACATTGTTGTAGAGAACAATTGGCCCAGATATAAGTTGAGGGAAGAAAGTAACGAAGGTAAAATATATTTTAAAATTTATTCTCTCTATTTCTCTTTCGTAACAGTCAATCAAAAAAGCTATTTGTTGTAATGTATAAAAACTTAATGCTAGAGGAAAAATTAAATTATAAATTAAAATTTCTTTACCAAAAAATAAATTATAGTTTTCAATTAAAAAGTCCGTATATTTGAAAATTACTAAAATTAAAAGATTTAAAAAAATAGCAACAATTAGGAATAGTTTATTTTTATATTTTAAAATTAATATACCTAAGTAAAAATTAACTAATACAGAAAATATCAAGATTATCAAATGATAATAATTCCATGAGCTATAAAATATCAGACTTGCAAATATTAAAGTATAAATACTAAATTTCTTAAATAAATAAAAACATATGAATACTAAGGGTAAAAAATAAAATAAAAATTCAAAACTAGTAAATAGCATTTAGTTTATTTGAGTTTGTTGCTTTAATTAATTGAAGTAAAAAATCCTTAAAATTATTTTTTTCCAATTTAATTCCATAAAGAGTTTTCTCATTAAATAATAAATCCTCTACAATCATATTTGAACCATCATAATTAACGTGATTGTGGCCGCCAATCCATAAAGAAAGATCTTTATTCAATTGATTTAGGTTGTTAAAATAAAATATCTCTAAATCTTCGTTAATAAGTTTTTTTATTAACTTTAATTCTTGGTACAGATACTCAAAATCATTTTGACTAAAGAAAAGCTCAGTGACTGGTTGAAAAAAGATTTTTAAATTGACATTGTTTTTTTTACACTCTTCATTAATTTTAATAAGGTAATTTATACTTTTTTTTTCAATATGATATTTTGGTATTTTGGGAATATTATTTTTCCTTGTAAGTATATTTTTTTTTTTTAATTCATCATTATTTATTTCATCAAAATAATCTTGATAAAATCTTAAACCTGAATAAAAATATTTATCGACTTTTTTGTTGTTTCTTTGCGGATTAGTTTTATCCTTGAATATTTTAATTGCATCTTTCAGATTTAGCCAAGAATAATAATTTTCAAATTTATCGATAAATTTATTTTGAATCTCAAAAGGTTCTCGAGAATATGAACTTTCGTTAAAAGAAGAGGGTGATAAAGAAATAATTATAGTATCAGTATTTTTTTTATTATTTAATATCCATTTTATATATTTATAATTTTCTATAACTCTAGCTCCACCTAAAGCTAAATTTAAAGTTTTTTTGTTATTATATTTTGTTACAAATTCAGGATTTATTGTTTGTGAAGCTGATAAGCCCAAAATAAAATTTTTAGACTTTTGATCTTTTTTTAAAATATAAAATTTTGTTATTCTGTCACTTAAACTTGAATAGTGACTTTTCATATAAATACCTGAATTTATTAAATGATCTGTCAAAAAAGATTTTGAGGTAAAAATAATTGCAGAAAATATAATAAAGAATATAAAAGATGTAGCTATTAGTATGTAAAGATATTTTTTAAATGTATGCAAAATAATAAAAGTTATGAAATTATTGTTAAAACTATATCGAAGATGTTAAGTATTTCAACTGAAAAAGTTAACATAAATAGTAAATCCTCTGATTACAAAAATTGGGATAGTATTAACCACGTTAATATTATTCTTGAACTAGAAAAAAATTTTAAAAAAAAAATACCTACCTCTAAAATTTCAAAACTTAATAATGTTAAAAATATCCTAAAGCACTTTAAATAATGAAATGAATTATATAAAATTTTGGGAAAATAAATTAAACTTACTTAAATGGCAAAATATCCCTAAAACTATTTTAGATAAAAATAAAAAAAACTGGTTTACTGATGGCAAAATAAATGTTTATGAAAATTGTATCTTAAATAATTTAGCTGAAAAAAAGAACGAGATTGCAGTTATTACTGTAGATAAAAATAAAAAAATAAAAAAATACTCTTTTAAAAAAATTAATAATTTGGTTAATTCATTTTCTTATTACTTAAGCTCATTAAAAAAAAATAAAAAAAAATTTAGAGTAATGATACAATCATCGGCATCAATCGAGTCAATGATATTAATGTTATCTTGTTGTTATCTTGGAATTCATTTTAGTGTTATATTTGAGGAATTAGAGGACGAGGCAATTGTACAAAGATTAAATTTATTTAAACCTAATATCTATTTTTATAATTCACAATTAAAGTTTAATAAGAAAATAAATTATAGATCTTGTAAATTTTTAAAATTTGATAAAAAAATAATTAATATAAATAAAAAAGTTAAAATAAATTACTTTAATAGTAATGATAATTTTTTTACATTATTTACATCAGGCTCCACAGGAAATCCCAAAGGCATAACACATTCATATGGAGGTTATTTACTATATTCAAAATTCACATGTCAAAATCAATTTAATATGAATAAAAACTCAATTGTTTTAACTGCCTCAGATGCTGGATGGATTAATGGACATACATATGCACTATTTGGTCCTCTTACTTTGGGTGCAACAACTATTTTATTAGAGAAACCTTTTATGTTAATTGATCAAAATTTCTTAAATAAAATATTAAATTTAGGTGTAACAATTTTATATCTTCCAGTTACAATTATTAGATTAATGAAAATAAATTACAAAATAACCAAAAAAAAATTTAAATCCTTAAAAGTTTTAGGATCGATGGGTGAAATGTTAGCTGCAGATGTTGCTAAATGGTATGCTAATTTTTTTAAAATTAATAAACCAGTAATTAATACATATTTTCAAACTGAGACGGGAGGAATATTATTTTCACCAACATATAAAGATAACTTAAAAAACTTTCCACATGGAAGTGTCGGAGATGTTGTGGCTAATTCTATTTTCTGTAATAATTTAGGTAAAAAAAAGAGAGAAATTTTAATAAAAAATACTTGGCCTGGTTTGATGAAAGAAGTGATAAATGGAAAAAAATATTATGATAATTATTGGGATCAAAATGGTAACTTTAGAATGTTTGACTTCGGAACAAAAATAAATAAAGCAATTTATGTGCATGGAAGAGTAGACGACATCGTAAACATCAGAGGTCATAGAATTGGGTCTGGTGAGCTTGAATCAATAATTCTTAAAATAAGTGCAATTGTGGAATGTGCCGCTATATCAAAAGAAAATAAAATTGAAGGAAGTGAATTTCATTTATTTGTCGTTTCAAAAAAAAAAATCGATAATAAAATTAATAATATAATAATTAAATATTTTGGAACTTTTGCATTACCAAAAAAAATATACTATTTAAGTGAAATGCCAAAAACCAGAAGTGGTAAAATTCTTAGAAGAATCCTTAGAAAATATCTTGTTGATAATAAATTAAAAAATATTGGTGATTTAAGCACTATGTTAAATAAAAATATAATTAAAGAATTAAGACTAATCACTTAAAACTTTTATATATATATTATTTTAAAATGTTGTTTCAGATAACTTGTAGATTTTTAATAACTATCCTATAGTTTTTTATGAAAATTAAAAATACAAAAGTAATCATATTATGTGGGGGCTTAGGCTCAAGATTAGTTGAAGAAACAAGTGTAAAACCTAAACCTATGGTTAAAATTGGAAATTTGCCAATTTTAATACATATCATGAAAATTTATTATAAAAATGGTTTTAGAAATTTTATTTTAGCACTTGGCTATAAAAAAGATTTTATAATTAAATACTTTAAAAATAATAAATTCAAAGAAAAATGGAATATAGAACTTATTGATACTGGCAAGAAAACATTGACTGCTAAAAGATTATTACTTTTAAAAAATAGGTTGACTAAGGATAAATTTTTTTTGTTAACATATGGAGACGGAGTATCAAATATAAATATAAATAAATTGATTAATTTTCATTTAAAACACAAGAAAATAGCAACTGTTACTGCAGTGAGACCTCCTGCTAGATTTGGAGAATTGAAATTAAATAGAAATATTGTTGCTAAGTTTGATGAAAAGAATCAAATAAATTCTGGATGGATAAATGGAGGTTTTTTTGTTTTTAATAAAAAAATTTTCAATTTTATTCCTAAAAAAAAAGACACAATGCTTGAGAGAGAGACAATGAAAAATCTTACCAAAAAAAAAGAGCTGAATGCTTTTAAGCATAATGGTTTTTGGCAATGCATGGACACTATGAGAGATAAACAATTGCTAAATAATTATTGGAAAAAAAATAAGTCTTTATGGTAAAATTAAAATTATTTAATAATATATATAAAGACAAAAAAGTTTTAATTACTGGACATACAGGTTTTAAAGGTAGTTGGCTCACATTGTGGCTAATATTACTCGGAGCTGATGTAGTTGGTTTTTCAAACAAAAAAAAAACTACGCCTTCGTTATTTCAAGTTTTGAACTTAAAAAAAAAAATTAAATCATATACTGGTGATATATCAAATATAAACGAAATATCACGAATTGTGAAAATATCTCAACCAGAGATAATTTTTCATTTGGCTGCACAGGCATTAGTAAAAAAATCATATTCTAGTCCAATAGAAACATTCGAGACTAACAGCCTAGGAAGTTTAAATATTTTAATTGCAAGTGAGAAAAGTAAAAAATTAAAAGCTATAGTTATGATTACAAGTGATAAAGTTTATAAAAATATTGAAATTAAGAGAGGATATAAAGAAACAGATATATTAATGGGTAATGATCCATATAGTGCATCAAAAAGTTGCGCAGAATTAATTATAAATATGTATCTAAAATCATATAAAAAACAAAACGTAAATGTTAGTATTACAAGAGCTGGAAACGTGATAGGCGGTGGGGATTGGTCACAGGATAGAATTTTGCCAGATTTATTTAAACAATGGTCAAAGTCAAAAACTTTAAAAATTAGAAATCCTAACTCTACAAGACCATGGCAATTTATTTTAGAACCAATAGGAGCCTATTTATATTTAGGTTCTTTATTGCTAAAAAATAAAAAAAAGGTTTATTTTCAAAGTTTTAATATTGGTCCAAAAAAGTACGAGAATAAGAAAGTTATAGAAGTAATAAAACATGTTAAAAAAAATTTGTCTAATTTAAAATATTCATTTTTAAAAGATAAATCTAAAAAAGAAGCAAAATTATTAAAACTTAATTGTCAAAAAATATACAAATTCACAAAATGGAAGCCAATTTATTCCTTTAAAGAATCTGTGGAAAGTACAACTTTCTGGTATAAAAATTTTTACAACAATGAAACTAATAATTTTGACTATTCTATAAATCAAATAAAAAATTATGTTGAAACAGCAAGAAAAAGAAAAATTAAATGGATAAAGTAATACTATTAAAAAATGATGTAAAGAATAATACTAAAGGCAAGGTTTACAAGTATGCAATAGTATCAAACAAGTTTAAAAAAATTTCAGAAGTGTATTTTTCTAAAGTAAAAAAAAATAAAATTAAGGCTTGGAAAAAGAATAAAACGTCAAAACAATTTTTTTATGTAATCGAAGGGAACATTCTTTTAAGGATTATTGATGATAGAAAAAAAAAAATTAAAGTGAATAAAATTAATTTGGGAAAAAAATTTAAATATTCAAGGGTAATAATACCCAAAAATGTTTGGTATGGTTTTAAAGGGCTAGATAAAAATAATTTAATAGCAAATTGCTTAACTGTTAATCATAAAAAATGTAAAATGTTATCTTCAGAAATAAAAAATAAAAATCAACAATTTATGTGGAAATAAAATTGAAAATTTTAATTTATGGAGGTACAGGATATTTAGGAACATCTTTAACCAGTGGAATTGGACGCAAAAACACTTTTTATGTAACTACCAGACGCAAAAAAATAAGTTCTTCTAAAAATGTTAAAGTGTTCAATGAAAAAAAAGATAAAAAAAAAATTAAAAAAATACTAAAATTTGTAGACTTAATAATAATTGCAAATGGACCATCTTTTGAGGATAGTAAAAAAAATTTTTTTAGTTACATTAAGTATTTAGATAGTGAATTAGATATAATTAAAGAAATTAAAAAAGAGATAACAAAAATAATCTATTTTTCAACTATTCATATTTATGAAAATTCTAGAAATATTATGGCTAAAACATCGGATCTATCATTATCAAAAAATCATTATTCATTAAGAAATATAATATGTGAAAATTTAATACTTAATAAATTTAATTTTAAAAATGTAAATATTATAAGATTATCAAATATATTTGGAATTCATGAAAAAATTGAAAAGTTAAACCCTAGCTTATTTAGGCTGGCCATCAATCATTTCTGTCTTCAAGTAGTAAAAAATAAAAATATATTTATCCGATCAAGTAAAAGAGAAACAAGAAACTTTGTATCTGTAAATGACTTCGTAAATTTTATTGAAAAAGGGTTTATGAGTAAAAGTAAAAATTTTAAATCAATAATTAATTATGCATCTGAAAAAGTTATTTCATTAAATGAAATTGTGAAACATATTCAAAATCAATCTAAAATCTTAAAACTTAAAAATCCAAAAATTCATTTTGAGAATAAAATAAAAAAGACAAAAATTAATTATAATTTTGAAATAAATGAAATCAAAGAAAGAAATTTAAAACCTAAAATTTCGATAAAAAATGAAATTTACAATACACTAAATAAAATAAAAAATTTAAAAAATGGAAAATATTAATACTTATAAACAACTAAAAAATTTCGAAAGTAAATATTCAAATATAAGAAATATCTTAAAATCAATATTTATAAAAAATTCAAATTCTGAGAAATTTTTTCAACAGAGTGAATATATAATATTCCCATTTTGGCACCATGTATTTGATGATGAAATAGAAAGCTTTACTTCACAAATTAAATTTATGAAAAATTATGGAGATTTTATATCATACGACGATGCAATAAATTTACTTAAAATGGGTCTTAAAACAAATGATAAATATTTTTGCTTGTCTTTTGATGACGGTTTTAAAAATATTTATGAAAATGTCACTGATATACTTTTAAAATTTAATGCTCCATGTATATTTTTTATACCAACAAGTTTTATAGATAATAGAAGAGATGACTCAGGACAAGTTTTTTTCAATAACAATAAATTAAAAATTAATTTTTTAAATTGGAAAGATTGTAAACAAATTTCAACAAATCAAATATTTGAATTTGGTTCTCATTCTGTAAATCATAAAATATTTACTAAACTATCTCATGACGAATGTTATTTTGAAATCGAAGAGTCAAAAAAAATAATAGAGACAAATTTAGATATTAAATGTAAACATTTTGCACCACCCGTAGGTATTTTCTCTCAAGAAAGAGACTTAGATTTAGTGAAGAAATTGAAATATAAAAGTTTATCTACAACATTTCGAGGAAAAATGGAGAACAAATTTTCTGACGAATATCTCATTAAAAGACATCATCTACTTGCTGGTTGGGAGATAAGCTATTTGAAATATTTTTTTGCAAAGTAGTACTTTATATTTTCACTAATTATATAAACCTTTTTTATAATATTTTTTATATACCCAGTTAACAGTTTCAATCAGTGCAGAAAAAATAATTGTTGATATCAATGTATATCCAAAAAAAGGTAATGCCATTATATAACAGTTAATCAATCCATTTATAGAATAACCATAAGATCCTAATGTCCAAACTCCAAAATTCGATATTATAAAAAAGATTAGAGCTCCAGTTAACGCTCCTAATATTCTATAAATTATTGTATTTTTAAAATATATTGAGACTAAACCAATAATTAAAATACTTCCCCAAGTGAATATTACTAAAGAGTGAAAACCTATAATGTAATCAGTGATTATAAATGCAATAATTAACGCTGGTAGAAATTTTATTCCAAGAAAAACTGGAATGTAAAAGCTTAAAGCAATTAAACTTGTAAAATTTGGTGGATGAGGAATAAATCTGCTAGCAGATAGAACTAGAATTATTCCAATGATATATTTTAGATAGTTCATGGTGTAAAATTAACATTCAATTTGAATAAAACAAGTTTTTTAATATTTAACGCCTATTTTTAAAAACCTTTTTTCTTGATTGTAGCCATGTGGTCTCTGATAAGTCTCATCAAATAGATTTGAGATATTTAAATAAAAATCAAAATTTCCAAATTTTTTGGTCAAAATTAAGTCAATTATATCTGTACTATCCATCTCTACTGTACTGAAATTTCCACTGTGTGTATCAAAATGTTTTCCATAATGATTATATGAAATATTAAAATTAAATTCTTCATTTTTACCTTCATATATTTTTTTAAAATATTTAATTCCGTAATTTTTTCTAGGCCGTCTTAACTGATCAGCTCCATTTTCTTTTTTTGAGGATAAAAATGAGGAATAAAATTTCAAACTTGAGTTTTTTTCGTTTAACTCTAACATTAAATCAATACCACTCTGATTAAGATCAATATCATCATTATCGTTTTGGTATTTATTGCTTATATATTCAATATTGTTATTTATATTTGATTTGAAAAAGGTGCTTGAAAAATCTATGTTTTGTTTTAAGTTTAGTTTAAAACCAATCTCATTAGTGACACTTTTTTCAGGATTTAAATCTCTATTTCCTGAATATCCAAAATTATCTGTCCCAAAAAGTTCATATATGGTTGGATTTCTTAATCCAGTCATCCTTGCAATATTGAAATCTAAATTTTTAATTTTATGATTGTAGCTAATTTTATATGTAGAATTGTTACCTGTCTTTTTATGATTATCATTTCTTAAAAACAGAGATAAATTTTTATTATCAGCTATTTTTATCCCTAGATTTGAAAATAATGCAAGATTATCAATATTTCCTTTTGTAGAAGCTTGATAAGAGCCTCTATTTTCAAATTCCCCCCAATTGTAGCTATAATCACTTCCTAAGCCATAAGAAAAAATTTCGTTATATTTTCTTGAGAGTTGATACTTTAGACCAAATAAATCACTGTAATAATTATCAATGGTTCCATTTTCATCATACTCTCTATCATATTTTGTATAATAAAAAATTGTCTCATCATAGTTGTTATTTCTATCATTTGATTTTAATCCTGATTGGATTGAAAACATTTTATTGTCTCCCTCAAAACCCTCTTGATTAGATGTAGATCCATCGTATTCACTTACTGTTTGCCTTGTATAAACTGTGTTAAAAAATTTTGTTGATGGAGATAAATATTTTTCATGGTTTAAATTTAAAGTCAAATTATTAACTTTATCTTTATCTTCATTATCACCACTTCTAACACTTAATTTTTCTTCTCTTACAGCTCCAACTTTAAAATTAACAACATTTTCATCAAAAATTGATGTTTTATTTGAGGAGAAACTATAGTTTGACTTATTGTCTGAAAAGAAGCTAATTTTATCCTCATAATCTCCAGCTAAAACAATATTTATAGCACCACCTATGGCATTTGTTCCAAATTGAGAAGCACTGGATCCAGGAAAAACTTCAATTTGTTGAATAGTTTGAATAAAGTCTACACCAAAATCATGTAAACCTTGTGTAGTAGATTGATCGTTTATAGGAATACCATTAATCATCACTAATGTATGGTTTGAACCAGTTCCCCTCATGAATAATGACGCTTGTTGTCCTTTTGGGCCTGATTGAGTGAAGTTTAAACCAGGTATAGTTTTTAAAATATCTATTAAATCATTAGAACCAACTTTATTAATTTCTTCTTTGGTTATTATGTATTTGTTTATATTTTCCTCTGAAAATTCTGAAGTATTGTTAATTTTTTTTACAATATTAATACATGCTACACCTGGTTCATTAGCCCATTCACATTTACTCTCAGAATAGGATTTAGATGTTATTATTATGCTAATAAATAAAATATATAAAATAAGCTTCGACATAAATAGTTTCAAATGCCTCTGCCTAATTTTACATTACAGAACTAGACTTTTCCTGGCCTTCATTCAGCAGTGGACTGTACCGGGTGGCGCTCCGACTTTACGGTTGCAGGAACAGCCAATGAATTTCACACTGATTTCCCACCATGCATTTCAGTACA
>MDSV01093133.1_pt1 | contig 10945 bp, 9 predicted proteins | sample 810851 | NCBI WGS metagenome assembly MDSV01 (sample SAMN05326640, study PRJNA326480) | marine metagenome | isolation source: seawater | place: Atlantic Ocean: North East | collected 2012 | reverse complement strand
TTACTCCATTTCCCTCCAGAAATATTATCATTTTTATTACTATAATTTTTCTCCCCTGCTTTTCTTAACCTTAGATACTTTGGAGAACTATCATTCAAAATAAAAGTAAAAAGCTTATCTACCTCTATTGGATCTCCTGGGCTTAATATTGATATTTCAGGAAAAAGTCTCATTAATCCATAATCCTGAATTGCATGATGAGAATAACCTAAATTACCATATGCCAACCCTCCTCCAACAGAAACAATAGTTACATCTAAATTATGATAGCATATATCATTCCTTATTTGTTCAGCACATCTAAAAGTGGGGAAATTTGCTATAGAGTAAATGAATACTTTATGACCTTCGGATGCCATGCCCGCAGCCATTGATGCCATTGACTGTTCACAGATTCCAGCATTAAAAAATCTATCAGGAAACTTTTCAGAAAAAGGTTCAATTACATTAAATCCCAAATCCCCAACAATTAAAATAATTGAATCATCTTTCTCAGCTTCTATAACAAGTTTTTCTATAAATTTATTTCGCATTCTCTATTTCATTTATTGCTTTTCTTAAAAGAGTCTCATCAGGAGACTTATAATGCCATTCAACTTTATTTTCCATATATGAAACACCTTTCCCTTTAATTGTGTTAGCAACTATAATTTTTGGTTTTCCATTTCTTGAATTATGACTTTTATTAAACGTTAATTTTAGGTCAGAATGGTTGTGACCATTACATTCATAATATTCCCATCCAAAAGCAATAAACTTATCCTTAATAGGTAAAATATTTAAAGTTTCAGAAACCGTAGTTAGGCTTTGAAGATTATTATAATCAATTATTAAGTTTAAATTATCTAAGTTATGATGAGCAGCAAACAACATTGCTTCAAAATTTGATCCCTCTGATAATTCACCATCTCCCATTATTATATATACTTGAGAGATATTTTTTTTAACTTTTAAACTGTTAGCCTTACCCAATCCAAAAGGTAATCCATGACCTAAAGAACCTGTTGAGAACTCAACACCCGAGACTTTATGACTAACATGATTCATTAAATCTGAGGAATCTTTACCATATGTTTTCAAATCTTCAATACTAAAGAAGCCTTTTAAAGCCAGACAGGCATATAGAGAAGAACAAGCATGACCTTTACTTAAAATAAGCCTATCCCTAGTTTCTAAATCAGGATTTGATGGGTCAACTTTTAATATATCAGAGTATAAAACAGCTAAAATATCTGTCATTGATAATGCACTACCAATATGAGAACCCGAGATTCTGTTAACCATTTTTAATGACTCTATTCTTATTTTTTTCGCTAGTGAATTGGAGTTCATTGGTCTAATATTTTAATTATTTGATCACATACATAATCAACCTCTTTTTTGGATAAACATACACCACTTGGAAGATTAATTGCTCTATCTGAAATTAATTTAGAGTTAGGTTGTTCTATCTGTTTCTTTGTCCAGTAGGGATATTGACTTATTGAAGGAAAGACTGGCCTAGTGTCTATATTTAAATCTTTTAACTTTTTACAAAACTCTTCTCTTGTAATCTTGGCTCCATCTTCTAATATAATACAAGACATCCAACATATACTTTTAACAAATTTTGATTCCTTAAAGAATTTTATTGCTTTTATATCTTTTAATCTATTATAATACCATTGATTAATTGTTCTTTTTTTATTTACCATTAAATCATTTCTCTGTAATTGGCCTAGTCCAATTGCTGCCTGAATATTTGCCATTTTGTATTTAGACGATAATTCCTCAATCCAGAAAGTACCTGGCACTCTTCCTTGATCCCATATTTTATATGCTCTTTTATAAAGATCTTCATCATTTGTACAGAGCATTCCACCTTCACCAGTAACAAGAAGCTTCGCTCCTTGAAAACTAAATGCAGAAAAATCCCCAAAGGATCCTGTTTTTTGCTCATTAAACTTGGCGCCAATAGATGGTGCTGCATCTTCAATAATTTTTAAATTGTATTTTTTAGCCAATGTCATAATTTCATCCATTTTTGCTGGATGACCGTAAAGATGAACAGGCATTATTGCTTTAGTTTTTTCATTTATTAAAGACTCAACAGATTTAGGGTCTATAGTCCAAGTATCAATATCTACATCTGCAAAAATAGGTGTAGCTCCAACTAGCATTACAGCATTTGCAGTAGAAACCCAAGTTATATCTGGAACAATAACTTCATCACCTTCTCTAATATTAAGAGCTGAAAGGGCAATATGCATGGCTCCTGTGCAGCTAGAAGTAGAAATAGCATAATTAACTCCTACATATTCAGCAAATTCTTTTTCAAACTGAGATAAATATTTATTCCATTGATTGTTCCACCCATTTTTTGTAGCATCCGCAGAGTAAATTTTTTCTCTAACACCAATTGAAGGACCAGCAGTTAAAATCATTTTATTTTTATTAATTTCTGGTTCTAAGAAACTCATTTCAAGCATTGATGTTTCTTTGTCTTCATTTGGCACATCATTAGTTATAACCAAACCTAATTTATTATAAAAATTTATTGCATTGGAATTTGTTGAAATTACTCTCAAGAAAAATTGATCTATAAAATAAATTGATTTAGCCCAATTAATTAAACTATAAATACTGTCCGTAATTATTCCCTTTCTAGATTCAGATACTCCACGTAAAATATTGTCAAGTTCCAAAGCTTGTTTTTTATTTAAATTGATATTAAAGCCTAAGTGGCCAATAAATAAGTTTTTTTCATCATAAATTTTAAATAAGATCTTGTTAGGAGTCTCATAGATTAACTTCTTTAACCATATTTTGGTACTCTCGTCTGTTGCTAATGGACTTTTATAATAAGCATAATTATGAGTATTTCTCCATGTTTTTAATTTTTTAATTAATTCAATATTGTCTATATCAAAACTACAAATTGGTAATAAGTAACCTCCGTTTTGTATTTCAATTGCATTAGTTAAAAGTTCACTATGACTATTTGGTGATTTTAAAATTTTAAAATCTTCTGAAATATATTTATGAGTATTAATTATCATTTTTTAAGATTAGTGTTCGCAAAAAGTGCAATTGTTTTCATTAATTTTTGTCTTTTAAAAAGTCCTCTATTGTTTGATGAAGCCTCTCAAACATTGAATCCTTCATTCCATGATGAAGTGGAAGTAAAACTCCTCTTTCCATAACTGCATCTGCATTAGGATAACCATTATCGTTTGTTTTATATATTACATTTTTCATCATTGGTTGTCTAATAATATTGCCCGTAAATACAACTCTTGTTTGAATATCTCTTTTTTCAAGAAAGATTTGAAAATCTTTTCTTTTAAATTTCGCGTTCTTATTGATCAATATAGGATAAGCTAACCACCCAGTTTTTGTATTATTTGTTTGCTGGGGAATAGAAAATATGTCATTATATTTAGAAAAGAATTCATTTTGTATTTCAAAATTTCTTTCCCTGATCTCTATATTTCTATCTAAACTTTCTAGTTGAACCAATCCAAATGCAGCTCCTAGTTCATTCCCTTCAAGATTGTATCCAGCAATTTCGAAAACAAATTTTGCATCATAATCAATCCCTCCAATATCAATATTAAATCTGTTTTCAATTGCTTCACTTTTTTCATCAAATAAAGATGAACTTCTACCCCATGACCTCAAAAGTTTTGCCTTATCAATTACATTTTGATCATTTAACATTAAAGCACCACCATTTCCTGCACAATTAATAATATGAGAACCATAAAAGCTTGTTATTGACATATCTGAATAATATCCCGATGATTTTCCATTTAGTGTTCCACCCAAAGTATCAGCAGAATCCTCAATTACGACTAGGTTGTTTGATTTAGCAATTTTTGATATCTCATCCCATTTACAAATATTACCCATCAAGTTTGGGGCAAGAATTGCAACAGTCTTATCAGTGATCATTTCCTCTATTTGATTTGGATCTACACAATATGACAGTGGCTCTACATCTACAAATACTGGAATTAACTTATTTTTTATTAAACAACCAATAGTTGTTCCAAAAGTTAACGCAGGTGTAATAATTTCACTTCCTTCAGGAAAATTAAAAGATTCTATACCAATATATAAGGCAGAAGAACCTGAATTTACATAAAGACATGAATCTTTATCAAATAGTTTAGCGATTTTAGACTCAAATTTTCTTGAGTAATTACCCATTTGAGTAGATTCGTTTAAACACTTTACAACTGCGTCAATCTCATCTTGACCGTAAACAGTTTTTGCGTAAGAAATTTTATCCATTTTTTAAATATGATTTTATATCGTTTTCAATTAATTGTTCAACACTATTATTACTGTAAAAATTTAAGTACCATTGAATTGTTTTTTTTATTGCTATTTCTGATTTCCACTTTGGATTCCACGATAATAATTTTTTTGACTTAGAAATATCAAGGCTCAAAAATTTTGATTCATAAAATTTATTTGGATTTTTTTCAGAATACATTAGCTCCAAACCTTCATTTTTTGCGATTTGTAAAACTTCGCTAACGGTTTTTATGTCATTTTTTTCTGGACCAAAGTTCCATGAACCTGAATACTTAGTCTTATATAAATAAAGATTCTTTGCTAAAATGAGATATCCTGATAAAGGATCTAATACATGTTGCCATGGTCTAACAGCTTGGGGGTGTCTAATTTTTAATTCCGAATTGTTTTTATTAGCTCTTATTATGTCAGGTATTAATCTATAATTTGACCAATCTCCTCCTCCAATTACATTGCCCGCTCTAACCGACGCTATTGAAACATTACTGTTTAAAAAATAAGAATGTGAATAACTGTTTATTAGTAATTCAGAGGCTGCTTTGCTTGCGCTGTAGGGGTCTTTACCTCCCAATTTGTCTTCTTCTTTGAAGCTATATTTAATTTCATTATTATCATATACTTTATCAGTAGTAACAAAGATACATGCACATTTAGTATCTAATTCTCTTAAAATCTCCAAAATATTAAGAGTACCTGTAAAGTTAGTGTCAAATGTATATTTTGGATTTTCATATGATTCTAGGACTATAGGTTGTGCAGCCAAGTGAAATATAATATCAGGACTAAAGCTGATTATCTCTTCTCTGAGTTTATCAAAATCATTTATATCAGATATTACTGAATTAAATTGATCCGAAAAATTCAATTGATTAAATAGAGATGGGTTTGTGTTTGGTGATAACGAATAGCCCTTTATAATAGACTTATTTCTATCTAAAATATATGATAGCCATGAGCCTTTAAATCCCGTGTGTCCTGTTATAAAAACTCTCTTATTATTAAAAAAGGTTAAATCTACCATATTTTCCATTTAGCATTATTTGATTGCCACATTTTATTTAATTCAATTGAATCTTTTAATGTATCCATTGGTTTCCAGAAATCATTATGTTGATAGGCTGCAAGACATTTATCTTCTGATAAACTTTGGAGTGGTTTTTTCTCCCAAACTTCTTTATCATCATTATTTAAATAATCAAATATTGATGGTTCACAAACAAAATAACCTCCATTTACCCAGTCAACATCATCAATATTTTTTTCTCTAAAATATTTAACTAGATTGTCCTCTAAAATTAAAGCTCCAAACCTTGGTTCTGGTTTTACTGCCGTTAAAGTACATGGCTTATTTTGTAGTTTATGATATTCTAATAAACTATTAATATTAACATTACTTAATCCATCACCATAAGTTAAAAAAAACCTGTTCTTTTGAATAAATTTTTTTACTCTGCTTATTCTTCCCCCAGTCATAGTGTCTTGTCCAGTATCAACAAGATTTATTTTCCAATTTGAATTATCATTTGGAATAATAAGAGTTGACTCACTTGATTTAATTATTTCTAAATTTTGATTTTTTGAGAAATAAGACTTAAAAAAATCAGTAATTACATTTCCTTTATGACCGAGGCATATAATGAAATCATTAAATCCGTAATAAGAATATATTTTCATAATATGTAATAGAATTGGCATATCTCCTACTTCAACCATAGGTTTAGGTTTAACATCTGTTTTTTCAATTAGTCTTGTTCCAAGTCCTCCTGCTAGAATAACTACTTTCATTATATTTTTGTTTTAATTTTATTAAAAATCATGTTTGCATTATACTCATCAGTGAATCTATTAACCTTTTCCCCTTGAAGAAAATCTCTAATTCTTTTTAAATATCCTTTGTATTCTTTATTAGATAAATTTACAAGGAAGTCTTCAAGATCAGAATAGCTTTCATATAAAGATTTATCAATATATATATCACTTGGTATATATCTGCTAATATTTTGTGCTCCAAGATATATTGGAATTACACCATATCTTAAACAATCAAAAATTTTCTCTGTTATGTAACCTTCTCTGTTCAAAAGATTTTCATAACATATTGAAAATTTAAATTTTTTTAATTCACTAAATTTATTATTAACATAGCCCATATATGATTTGTACCTTTTAAAGTATAGATTTTTTAAAATTGGACTCAATTGAAAAATAAATTTTAAAATTTTTGAAACTCCCCTTAAAGGTTTTGATTTGTTTAATAATCTAAAAAAATTATATTTTTTAGGAAAATGATATGCATTATCCCACCCAGATCCATAAAGTTCAAAATCACTTTCTGAGTTAGTAAAATATTCAATAGCCTTAATTCTTTCAGTATATAACTCTAGAGGGTGGTTAGAGAGCTTATTTGCACAGAAACATCCAAGAAACTTTTCTTTAACTGGAAATTCTAAATTAATTGTCTCTTTATTAAATGAGAAATTTATTTTAAAAATGCTTTCATTATTTACAAACATATCATTACATGTAAAAGCTAAATCAAATTGATTAAGATATTCTTTTGAAGATAATTTTTTTTCTACTGCAATACTCTCCATAGCAATTAAAACAGTTAACTTTTTTGCTCTTTTTATTTTTTTTGGATAATAATTATAAATAACTACGTCAGCCTCTTCCTCATTAATTATATCTTGAGTTGAAATTTGATAATTATTCTTTTCAAAAATATTTTTCAAATAAAATGGCACATTCCAATCCCAGCAATTAGGATCACCTGAATATGGTAAGAATATTTTATTGTTAAGAAACCTTTTCTCTACTTTAAAGCATACTTTTATCATTTTATTTAGTTATTAAAAATTATACTTAAAACTTTTTCAAATCTAATTTGATAAGTATGGTGAATTGCTTTTGTATATCCGGCTTTTTTTATTTTTTCCCTCTCTTGATTATTATTTAAATAAAAATTAGTCTTTTCAATTAAATCACTCAACGTCTCATATATTACAATTTCATTTGAAGGGGAAAAATAATCAGTTATTTCAGGAGCAAAAGAACTAATCTGAAAACCACCAGCTGCAGGAATTTCAAAATTTCTAGCCTTAATTTGCTCTTTTGTTTTTTCATAAAAAAAGAAGAATCTAATATTTTTCAGGTATCGAGTTGCTTCTTTTAAAAAGACATTAAAATTCAATTGTAAAAGTTTCTTAAACGAAGTAAAAAATTTATATAAATAAAAAAATAAAAAATTAATATCCTTAGGTGTACTATTAGATAAATTCAAGTTTATTTTTGAGTATTTAAATATATTTATCATTTCATCATAATCCACCTTACTTGATTGTTCCCAACCAATTCCAAATACATTTACATTGATTTTTTTTAGTTTCAATTTTGCTATTATCCAATCTCGTGTTGGACTATAAGATCCAACGAATGATATATCATACTTATATTCATTTATATTCAATTCTTGTTCTAGTTTAACAGCTGCCCATTGACTATAAATTACATTTTTGATACCTATCTTTTTGTATTTATTAACTGAAGATTTATCAGTAGTTATAACATAATCAAATAGTTTTGCCTTGTGTCTTGAAAAATTTTCAAATCTCCATTGATCATCTCCAAACCAATTTACGGTCTTATAATTTTTATTTAAACTTCTTAACACTTCATCACTTATTTCATCTTTACTGATATTTGTCAAAATGAGATCTGGTGATACTTTCTTTACATTATTTAATATAAAATTTTCTTTATCTTCTCCTTGATATTTATCTATATATAATCCGGAAGCAGAGTAACCATCAATAGAATTTATTGAATTAACAAAGAAATCAATATCTAAAGATTTTCCTCTATCTACATTGCCATAATTATATTCAAATCCTATATACAGAACTTTTCTTTTACTCATATTTTTTCAGGAGTTTACTCAGTAGGTCTATCTGATTCTCCATTTTATAATGATGATTTCCAACAAAAAAACCATTTTTATCTAATTTCTCAGCATTATCTATACTCTCATGTATTTCATAATCAAAGTATTTAATAACTGGATTATTTAAAAAGTTACCAGTTACAATTGGTCTAGTTTCAACTGAATTATGATTAAGAAGATGAATAACTTCAGCTCTATCTACACCTGAATCTTCATCTATTATAAAGGAAAATCCAAACCAAGAACTTTTACCAATTTCTTTTTGAATTTTGAAATTCTTGTAATCTGAAAATATGTTTTTGAAATATTTAGCGTTAGAAATTCTATTAGCTATAAAATTTGGGAGCTTAACAAGTTGTTCTATCCCAATCGCTCCACTCATCTCTAATGGTCTTACATTATAGCCTGGAAGAATAAACTTAAACTGTTCATAAAAAGGGTTTTCTGATTTTTTATGAATTAAGTTATTATCAGGTAAGTTTCTTGTCCATCCATGAGCTCTAATTGAAAGCAATATGTGATATAATTCTTTATTATCCGTAACAATTAATCCCCCCTCCATGGTTGAAATATGATGAGAAAAAAAGGTTGAAAAAGTTCCAATTTCTCCAAATGTACCAGCCTTTTTATTTTGAAATTCTGCACCCATTGATTCACAATTATCCTCAAAAATGATTATTTCCTTATTTGAGATAAATTGATTAATAACCTCGAAATTATTTGGGTTACCCAATAAGTTTACAGCTAATATTAGCCTTGTTTTATCTGTAATTGCAGTTTCCAGTTTTTCTAAATCATAATTTAGAGTATTGATGTCAATATCGACAAATTTAACTTTTAACCCATATTGTTGAAGCGGTGTATATGTTGTTGACCATGAGACAGCTGGAACAATTACCTCATCACCCTGTCTTAAGGGATTATTTCTTTGATAAAATAAAGAAGCAATCCCAAGGAGATTAGCTGATGAACCAGAATTAACCATAATACAATATTTTGAACCTATGTAATCTGCAAACTTTTCTTCAAAAGACTTTACATATTTACCCATTGAATAAAAACCACTATCGATGACTTTTTTTATTGCACCAATTTCTTTGTTGTCCCATGTTGACGAAGAGAGGTTATATTTATTTTCCATAATTTTCTTTATAAAAGTTGTATGTTTCTTCTATGCCTTTTTCAAGTGAATACTTACTCTGCCAGCCAAATGATTTAAGCTTAGTTATATCAACTAACTTCCTTTGCATTCCTGAAGGTTTTGACATGTCATGACTAAAATCTCCTTCGTATCCAATAACTTTTGAAATTTTAGAATAGTATTCATTAATAGTGTAGTCTTTTCCTGTCCCAACATTTATAATTTCAGGAAGATTGTTAAAATTGTGAATTGCAAAAGAGATGAAATCAATAAGATCTTTTATGTACATAAATTCTCTTCTTGCTTTTCCATCTCCCCATATGTCAACAATTTGTTTGTTCATTTTTTTTGCCGTATGAATTTTTTGTATTACGGCAGGAATCATATGTGCATCTAGTTCACTAAAATTATCATATGGCCCATAAAGATTACATGGAATTATAGTTTTATATCTAAGAAAATAATCTGTGGAAACAATTTTTGTCAACTTAAGAGCTAAAATTTTTGATAGTGCATATCCCTCATTTGTAGGCTCTAGATAGCCTGACATTAAATCATTTTCTTTTATTGGTTTTTCAAAATTCTTTGGATAAATGCAAGAACTTGAGATATTTAAAAAATTTTTAATATTGTTTTCATAAGCAGAAGAAATCAAATTAATTCCCATTAAGGAATTCTCTAATAAAAAAGTATAGCTTGAAGAAATATTTTTTAATATTCCACCAACTTTACCTGCTGCATGAATAATAAGATCTGGTTTATTTTTTTTTAAATAATTATTAATACACTTTTTATTAGTAAGATCTAATTCAGATTTAGGTGGAGAAATAATTTTAAATTCTTCACTTAAATTTGATTTTAATATATTACTTCCTACGAATCCTCTAGCACCTGTTAATAATATAGTTTTCAAAATTTATTTTTTATTATTAAATCATTTTTAGCTATTTCTAGATCACTTTGAATCATATCATCAACTAATGTTTCAAAATTATATTTTGGATTCCATTTTAATAATTTTCTAGCTTTAGTTGAATCTCCTAGAAGATTCTCTACTTCAGTAGGTCTAAAATAATTTTTGTCAACTCTTACAACTATATCACCTTCTTTTAGATTTGAGCTACTAGTGTTAAGCGTTTTAACTACACCTATTTCATCTGTTCCATTACCAGAAAATTCTAGTATAATTCCAAGCTTATCAAAAGCTTTCAAAGTAAAATCTCTAACCGAATAGTTAAGACCTGTAGATATCACCCAATCATCTGCTTTATCATGCTGAAGTATTAGCCACATAGTTTCTACATAGTCTTTTGCATGACCCCAATCTCTTTTAGCATTTAAATTACCTAGTTTTAGTTCTTTTTGAAGTCCTAAACTAATCCTGGTAGCAGCCATTGTAATTTTCCTTGAAACGAAAGTCTCTCCTCTTAAGGGAGATTCATGATTAAAAAGTATTCCATTTGATGCAAATATTTTATATGCCTCTCGATAATTTTTTGTAATCCAATAAGCATATAGTTTAGCAACCCCATAAGGACTTCTTGGATAGAATGGTGTGTTTT
>MDSV01014035.1_pt1 | contig 10948 bp, 10 predicted proteins | sample 810851 | NCBI WGS metagenome assembly MDSV01 (sample SAMN05326640, study PRJNA326480) | marine metagenome | isolation source: seawater | place: Atlantic Ocean: North East | collected 2012 | reverse complement strand
CGATAGTTGGACAAAATCAATACCTTACCTAAATCGAGCTACTATAAGTGCAACATTTAGACAGGTTTTTGAAGCATGAGTACCATTGTCACTAGAGCTGGCAAAGGCTCACCATTAACTCATACAGAAGTTGATGCTAATTTCACAAATTTAAACACTGACAAAGCTGGTTATATTACTGGTGACGGTGGAACAGTAACTCAAGCTAGTTCAAAATCGACTGCGGTTACACTTAACAAAAAATGTGGAACAGTCACAATGAATGGAGCTGCGTTAGCGGCTAATGCCATTGTTTCTTTTACTCTTACTAACTCAACGATTGCAGCGACTGATGTCGTTTCCTTAAACCATTCCTCTGGTGGAACAGCAGGAAAGTATGTTTTAAACGCACAAGCAGCAGCAGGTTCAGCTTCAATTAATGTGACTAACATTTCAGCAGGATCATTGAGTGAAGCAATTGTTATTCGTTTTGCTGTTATAAAAGCTGTAACTGCATAAATCAATGCTGTATTGCGTTGTTAATTACTGGGTCGCTGACTACGCAGAAGGCGAAGGTGAATTTAACTTGCAAAGAACTTTGCAAGGATCTGATGCTAAAACAATTGTTGAGTTATTTGATTTTGAATTAAATACCGCCCAACATAGTTCGACAACGACATATAGATTTACTAATACAAAAAATGAATTAGGGAATGACATTGTATGGCAAGGAAATACTTATACTGCAATACCATTAAAAGCAGAAGGATATGAAGCCACAGGTCAAGGAACATTACCTAGACCCAGTATCTCAGTTGCAAATCTTAATGGTACGTTTACAACAATATTGGCTTTATTAAATGTTGATGCTGATGGTAATGCTTTACCTCGTAATACCATAACTTTAGAGGGTTGCAAAGTTACTAGAACTCGGACTCTATCTAAGTATTTAGATGCTGTTAATTTTACTGGTGGATCAAATAGTGATGCCGATCCAACAAGTTATTTTAGACCTAGAGATATTTATTTTATAGATCGAAAATCAATGGAGAATAGAAATGTTATTTCGTACGAAATGTGTAGTGCGTTTGATTTGGCTGGAGTAAGATTACCAAAACGACAGATATTGCCTGATGACTTCCCTGGAGTCGGCACGTTCAGTTATTAACTGGAAACATACAGCATTAGAAGCGGCAAAAGAAGCTGATCCAAAAGAAGCTTGTGGCCTTTTGTTGTTAGTCAAGGGAAAGAAAAAATATTGGCCTTGTAAAAACGTTGCTAAATATCCTGAACAGATGTTTCAGATTGCTGCAATTGATTATGCAAGGGCAGAAGAGAAAGGAGAAATCCTAGCGATTGTTCATAGTCACCCTGTATCTGCACCAGAACCGTCTGAGGCAGACAAAGTTGCTGCTAGTAAAGGAAAGATCCCGTGGTATATCGTTAACCCTAGAATGGAAAAATGGACTACATACAATCCTTCTGGAGTTTATATCTCACCTTTGTTATCGAGGCAATGGGTTTGGGCAGTACAGGATTGTTGGACTCTCGCACGAGATTGGTACAAGCAGGAAGGATTAGAGTTAAGAGATTGGGATAGACCAGACGATCCAGAGCAATTTATTAATGCTCCGATGTTTGATGGAGCGTATGAAGCAACAGGGTTTAGGTTGCTAAGGAATGAGAAATTAATAAAGGGTGATCTGTTGTTAATGTCGATTGGATCATCTGGATTAAATCATTGTGCAGTGTATTTAGGGGATGGAAATGTATTGCATCATCTTCAGAATCGCTTGAGTTGTAGAGATTGTTATGGAGATTGGTTACAATCAAGTACAGGTAAGAAATTAAGGCATGAGAACAGTAAAGCTATATGGGGAACTGGCTGAATTTACAGGCAGGAAAGAGATTGTTGCTGATATAGCTGATGTAGCAGAAAGCGTAAGAATGTTGGTGGCTAATTTCGCAGGGTTAGATCGTCACATGGCAGAAAGAGAATATGTTGTATGCGTAGGAAATACATCAATAGGACTTGATGAATTAAAAGATCCAATTGGTAAGAGTGAGATATTAATTACACCTGTTATTACTGGAGCTGGAGGTAATACAGGAAAAATACTTTTAGGTGCGGCTTTGGTTGGATTAGCTTTTGCTACGGGTGGATTATCGGCAGGTGCTTTATTTGCAAAAGCTTCTGTATCTGGGTCTTTAGCTGGTGCTAGTTTTGCAACTCAAGCTTTATTTTCAATAGGTGCTGGACTCATCTTCGGAGGCATAGCAGGGATGTTTGCTCCTACTCCTAAAACACCTGAGAAAACTGAAGACCCTAGAGAATCGTTTAATTTTAGTGGCATCACCAATACAAATGCTGCTGGTGTTCCTGTCCCTATTGTTTTGGGACGTACAATAACAGGAAGCGTTGTTGTCAGCGCAGGTATTGATACCGTTCAGGTGGACACATGACTACAACAATTATTGGTGCTGGTGGTGGTGGTAAAGGTGACAAAGGTAGTGATAGAACTCCTCGTACTGCTAGAGACAGTTTAGACAGTAGAGAATTTGCAAATATAACTGAAGTTATAGCAGAAGGGCCAATTGAAGGTCTTGCAAATGGGTTTAAATCTGTTTTCTTTAATGACACTGCTTTACAAAATTCAGATGGAACTTATAACTTTAAAGACGTAGATTTATACGAAAGGACAGGAACAGCAAATCAATCTTATATTCCTTTAGAATCATCAACTGCAATCTTGTCTGCAACGGCTGTTAATGTTCCTGTTACTAAAGAATTTCCTGTAACAAGAACAATATCGGATACAACTGTTGATGCTGTAAGAGTTAAAATTACTATTCCTGTTCTTCAAAAAATAGATAACAAAAACGGAGATACTTTAGGTACACATGTTCAGTTAAAAATAGCAATTAAATACACAAATATATCAACAGGGAATGATACTGCTTATGATGAAGTTATAGATGACACTATAAGAGGAAGGACAGGTGATGCTTATAACAGACAGTACGAAATAAGGTTAAACAAAGAAGATAATCCTAATTCAATTTACACGGTAAAAGTTACAAGAGTAACTGATGACAGTAGTGATTCTTTACTATCTAATTCCTTTACATGGAGTGCATTTACTACTGTTAAATTTGACACACAAACTTATCCTAATACAGCCTTAATCGGTGTAAGACTTGATGCCCAACAGTTTAGTTCCATACCTAGTAGAAAATATGACATTAAAGGTTTAAAAGTACAGATTCCGACTGGAGTTACAGTTGACAGTGATTCAGGAAGAATCATATACCCAACTAACTTTGTATGGGACGGAACGTTCCAAGCTGCAACTTGGACTTCCTGTCCTTCTTGGTTGTTATATGCGTTGATGTTAAATGAAAGATTTGGTCTTGGGGATCATTTTGATAACTCCCAATTGGATAAATGGGCGTTTTTTCGTGCCAGTAAATATGCAAATGAAGAAGTTGAGTACACTTTGGATGGGGTAACAACCAAGGAAGCAAGATTTAGTTGCAATGCAACAATTAGTTCAACGGATGAAGCGTATAACGTAGTTAATCAACTTCTTTCAGTCATGAGAAGTCAAGGTTTTTGGGAAGATGGAAGTTTGACGATTGCTCAAGACTCACCTTCTGATCCTGTCTATAACTTTAACCAAAGCAATGTAACTGAAGAAGGTTTTTCTTATACCAATCAAAGTTCAAAAACAAAACCTACAGTTGTTGTTGTTGCTTATTTAGATTTAATTTTAAAAGATAGAGCGTATGAAGTTGTTAAAGATGCAGGTGAAATAGCAAAGAGGGGCGTTGTGAAAAAGAGTGTAACTGCTTTTGCTTGTACCAGTCGAGCGCAAGCTAATAGATTAGGAAAATGGTTGTTGTATGAGGAGAAATATGGAGAAGTAATTGCTTTTACTTCTAGTTTAGTAACGGCTCAGCTATTGAAGCCTGGGCAATTAATTTCTGTTGCTGATCCTGTTAAAGCTGGAGCTAGAAGGGCAGGAAAAATCACATCAGCAACAATTAATTCTGTTGGAGTAGATAGTGGAGCAGAAGTTGAAAATATTTCTCTTTCAACAGCTCCGACATTAGGAGTTGTATTACCCGATGGAACGTTTGATGGTGGGCATAATATTACAGGTATTGCTGGCTATTGTGATGGCAATTACTGGAATACAGATTATGTAAAGGGTACTGGTCTTATTAATATCTCTTCAAGTTTTCAAGCGGTTCCTGATAACAATAGTATTTGGATTATAGAGAGTACAGATTTACAGACTTCATATTGGAGAGTTTTAGGTATAAAAGAAGAAAATGATTTTCTTTATACGGTTGAAGCTGTTTATCATAATCCAAGTAAATACAATCATATAGAACAAAACATTGCTTTAACGGCTAGAGATACTACAAATCTAAATGTTATTCCTGCTGCTCCTTCTAACGTTCAAGTTTTAGATATTCCTCGTTACGATGGAAGTACAACAAAAGAGCTTCAATATGAATTGAACGGTAAGATTGCTGTAAAGGTTACATTCCATTGGTCAGGAGTAGATGGAGTAGATCGTTATCGAGTTAAGTGGAGACATGAAGACGACAATTTCACAACAGAAGTTATAAACGGAACCACATTAGATTTAATGGATGTCAAAACTGGAGTTTACGCAGTTCAAGTCGCCAGTTTAAGTTCTAGTGGACTTCTTTATAGTACACCTGCTGTTGGTGAATACGATGTTAGAGGTGTTCAAGGTAATCCAGATGACATCACAAACTTATCAATGGTTCCAATCTCGGAAACATTAGCTGTACTTTCTTGGAAAGAAGTCCCTCAGTTAGATGTTAAGTTAGGTGGTCGAATTATCATCAGACATGACCCTAGAACTTCAGGTGCTAGTTGGCTAACGAGTAACAAGATTGTTGATGGTGTTTCAGGTGCTTCGACTCAGAAACAAGTTCCTCTATTACCTGGAACGTATTTTGTTAAAGCTCAAGATTACTTAGGCAATAAATCAGTTAATCCTGCTTCATTTGTCACAACTTTACCTGCCTCAACAAGACGTTTAAATGTAAAGACATGGAGTGAAGAGACAGCTTTTAGTGGTACTAAAGTCAATAGTGGTTTAGGTATTACAGGAAACAACTTAGTTTTAACTCCTAATCCTTATGTGTCCTCTGGATACCATGATCCATTTTATGCTGATGGGGATGAAGAGGGAGAATATACGTTTGCAACTACTTTTGATTTTGGACATTCTGGTGTTCAATATGACGCTGTTTTAAGAAAGGAGGTTATTAGTAATTCTATTGCTGCAACAGGAGCAGCTTGGGATTCGAGAACTGGTTTATTTGACGCAGCATCAGGAAAAATTGATGGAGATGTTATTGATGAAGCGAATGTAGATTTATTTGTAAGAACCACACCTGACAATCCTAGTTCTTCTCCTACATGGGGAGAATGGGCAGAATTTGAAGCTGCAATTGTAAGAGCGAGAGGATTGCAAATTAAAGCTTCTATTACTTCAACAAACACAGATGCAAAAGTAACAATTAGCGACCTTGGATCGACTTTAGATTTATTAGGTAGAACAGATAGTGCTTCTGTTGCTTCTAACACTTCAGCTTCTACTGGGGTTTATAACGTTACTTTTGAAAAACCGTTTTACCAAACACCACAAGTGCAAATCACTCCAAATTCTTCTAGTACTACGTTACATGTAAGTATTTCTAATTTGAGTAGAACAGGATTTACCGCAACCTTCAATAATGGGAGTAATGTGAATACAGCATTTATGTACACTGTGACAGGATTCGGGAGGGCCATCTAATGCCACAAGCAAACCCAACAGGAGGAGCTAATTCAGAACGTTTAGAAAATGTCACCTTTCCACAGGCGAGGATAGATATTAATGACAATCTCGAAGCTCTTCAAACATTAAATAGCGGGAACAGCGAGCCATCAACAAAAGCTGCATTTATGCAGTGGCTTGATACTTCTTCTAGTCCAGCAGTTTTAAAAGTAAGAAACGCTGGAAATACATCTTGGATTGAGGTTGGATCGTTAAGTTCGAGTCTTTATAAGTCTTTAGGAGTAACAGATGTTGCCAATGGAGGTACGGGTGCAACAACAGCAGCAGCAGGAATAGCGGCTTTATTACCAAGTCAATCAGGGAATAGCGGTAAGACTTTAACGACAGATGGTAGTGCTTTAAGTTGGGCTGTTTCTTCTCTAGGCGCATCTGTTAGTACTTTTTCCAGTAATACAACCTTTACTCCTGAAACGGCTAGGTCTGGGTTTCTATTTATTATTATTGGAGGTGGAGGATCGAGTGGAGGAGGTCGGTCTAATAATGACGATAATCCCCATAGACCTGCTTATTCAGGTCAGGGTGGTTCAGGCGCAACAGCGCTTAAGTTTTATAGCTCAAGTGAGTTAGGTTCTAGTGCTGTAATCACAGTAGGATCGGGTGGTGCAGCATCGACTGGCAACGGAAACTCTGGAGGCTCCTCTTCTGTCAACCCTGCTGGTTCGGGTGCAACTTGTACTGCTGGAGGCGGCGGCGGTTCTAATTACGCTTCTGCCCCTAGCTCTGGATTTACTGCTACAGCAGGAGGTAGCGCTGGGAATTGTAGCAATCACCTACTTGGCTGGCATGGAACGGTTGGTCTGGATGGAAATGTTGGAAATTACTCTGGGCCAAATCCTCCAGAATTTACGGCCTATGATTATGGAAAAGGCGGAGCTGGGAAACATCATCCAGACGCAGGTGGCTCAACAGGTAACGCTGGTGGAGCAGGTTATGTTGTTGTATTCCAGTGGTAATTCGTAATTCATTTTCACCAGAAATAAATCAAAAAATAAAGGAAATAATTGAACCGTATCTGGAAAAAATAAAAGCAAATTCGGAAGCTAAATATATACCTGATTGGGAAAATAATGTATCGGAAGAGAGACTTCTTTCACTTATAGATTTTGACATACCAAAGAGTAATAAAAATAATCTTTCTAAAGCGTTAGTAGATATACCAGCGAAGGAAATAGAAAAGATTGTAAAAGATTTATTTCCTGATTTAGATGTTTCTTGTAGTGGGACTTTTTTATATCCCGACACTGGTTTTATGAGTTGGCACACAAATCATAATCATCCAACTGATCGAATTTATATTACTTACGCTTCAGAACAAGAAAAATCATTTTTTAGATATTACAAAGATGGAAAAGTTATTACTGATTATGACGATAAGGGAATTACTGTAAGACGTTTTACAGCTACAGGAACTAAGCCTTATTTTTGGCATTGTGTAGGAAGTGAATGTGATCGGGTTAGTATTGGATTCCAATTATCTAAAATAGAGAAGAAGGCTTTTAGACCTATGGCTCGTTACGCAATCATTGAAGATAAAAAAGTAATTAATGTTGTGGAATGGAATGGAGATATGACTTTGTGGTCGCCACCTGAAGGATCTATTGCTGTTGTTGCAGAAGGAGAAGTATCAATAGGAGATAGTTATGAGGACTGTACTTTTACTTCTAATATTATTTCGAGTAATGGACACGATGCTAAATGGATTGTATTAAGAGAAAATCGTAATAAACTTTTAGCAGAAACGGATTGGTGGGCTAGTTCAGACCTGACGATGAGTGATGTAAGAAAGGAATATAGACAAACACTTAGAGATTTACCATCGACTTTATCCAATCCAGAAGAAGTGACTTGGCCTAATAAACCTGCATAAGCTTGATATACTTAAAATATAAGCAAAGATTCCTATGGCGATAGCACCTGGAACGTATGACATGACGATCCAACGGAGATCGGATCACAGTGTGTCTGTCACATTGAAGGACTCAGGAGGAAGTGCGGTAAATCTTACTGGGTATTCAATTGCAAGTCAGATATGGGATTCTGGACGCACCACAAAAGCTGCTGATGCTACTTGTGCAATAACAAGTGCAGCTAATGGGACATGGACTTGGACGCTTACAGATACTCAAACGACTACGTTTACTGCTGATGAATATAAATATGATGTGTTATTAACTAACGGTGCAGGGCTGAAAGAATATTGGATAGAAGGTACTATTTATATGGATGAAGGATACACTGCATGACTACTGTTAACGTCACCACTAATAAAAACACTGTAACTGTTGATGAAAACAATAGTTCAGTCATAGAAGTTGCGACACAAGGCCCACAGGGAGCGAGTGCTGCTGACGAAATAAACGTAGATAATGCTGTTAATAGATCTATCGTTTACTATGACAGTACATCGTCAAGTCTTAAGGCTGACGCAACTTGGACTACTAGCACAATTACAGACGGAGGCAACTTCTAGTGGCTAACACAATCAGAATCAAACGTAGCACTGGAAGTTCAGCTCCTACCAGTCTCGAAAACGCAGAATTAGCCTTCTCTGAAGGTAACGAAATTCTCTACTTTGGTAAGGGTACGGGGGGTTCTGGAGGTTCCGCAACGTCAATAATTCCTGTAGGTGGTAAGGGTAAGTATTTTGACAAAGAAACGACCCAGACAGCAAATCATATTCTTGCTGGCCCTACTGCTGGATCGGCTGCGGCAGGTGCCTATAGAGCTTTAGTAGCGGCTGATATTCCATCAATAGCACATACAAAAATCAGTGATTTTGATACAGGAGTAAGAGTAAATAGATTAGATCAAATGGCAGCTCCAACGGCTGCTGTTTCTGCTAACAGTCAAAAGATTACAAACCTTGCAGATTGTACTTCTGACAATGATGCAGCAAATAAGGGATACGTGGATGGGGTTGCTCAAGGATTGGACATCAAAGACTCCTGTGTTGTCGTTTCTACTTCAAATTTAACTTTAAGCGGAACTCAGTCTGTAGACGGTATTTCATTATCTGCTAATGACCGAGTACTTGTTGCAGGGCAGTCAACAGCATCTCAAAACGGTATCTATAAAGTTGTAAGTGGTGGAAGTTGGACAAGAGCAGACGATCTAGCTACAGGAGTTGACGCTGCTGGAGTATTTACATTTATAGAACAAGGAACAGCTAATGCTGAAAACGGTTTCGTTTGTACTTCTGATAAAGGTTCAGCAGTTGTAGGAACAAACAACCTTACATTTGCTCAGTTTTCAGGTGCAGGGCAAATTTCAGCAGGTGATGGTCTTCAAAAATCAGGCAATACAATGTCTGCTGATTTGAAAAGCAATGGTGGTGTTGTTATTGAGTCAGGAGAATTGGCGGTTAAATTGGACGCTAGTTCAATCACTGGAACGCTTGCGATAGGAGATGGAGGAACAGGTGCAACATCAGCCAGTGCTGCTCGAACTTCTCTCGGTTTGGTGATTGGCACTAACGTACAGGCATTTGACCAACAGTTAGCAGATGTAGCTGGTCTTACTCCTTCAGATAGTGGATTTATTGTTGGAGATGGATCTAACTTTGGTGTCGAGTCAGGAGCAACAGCAAGGGCAAGTTTAGGAGCGCAAGCATCAGCCACAGATCTAACAAATTTATCTTCTTGTCAATCAGGTGGTTCTTCTGCTTTAGCAGCTTTAACTTCAACAGAAATCGAAATTCTCGATGGCGCAACCGTAACGACCACTGAATTAAATACATGTTGCGATGGTGGAACGTCAGCTACTTCAACAACCTTGGCTGCTGCTGATCGAATGGTGATTAATGATGCAGGTACAATGGTTCAGGTTGCTTTATCTGATCTGGTCACATTCCTTGAGAATGGTTCTGTTTCTGGATTTGATGTTGACGGAGGAACCTACTAACTACAATTACTACTAGGAGGTAGGTCAAATGGCTAACACAATTAAGTTAAAGAGGGGTTCTGGATCTGATCCTGGGGCAAGTGATCTTAGTGTCGGTGAATTAGCAATAAGAACCGATGAAGGAAAGATCTTCACAAAGAAAGATGATGGGTCAGTAGCAGAAATTAGTGGAGGCGGTGGAATCACAGATGGAGATAAGGGAGATATAACTGTTAGTTCATCTGGAGCAACTTGGACTATTGATAGCGGTGCGACTCAAGTAGCTAATAAACTTCCTTTAGCAGGTGGAACGATGACGGGTAATCTCCTTTTTGGAGATCAAGTTCAAGCAAGATTTGGAAGTGATTCAGATTTTTCCATTGAACATGATGGTGGTAATACTTTTCTAAAAGAATCAGGCACAGGAAAATTAATTATTAAAAGTGATAATTTTATTGAACTAGTATCGGGCAGTAATCACTCTATGATCGAAGCGGCTGTAGGTGGAGCCGTAAAACTTTTTTTTGATGGAACAAAAAAGGCGGAGTCGGTAAGTGGTGGATTTACTGTTTCGGGAACGTGTACAGCAGATACAATTACAGGCTTATCTGGAAATCATACTTTTACGTCTAGTGGATCAAATTCGACACTTTCTTTAAATTCTACAGGTACTAATTCAAAAGTTAAGTTAAAAGCAAGTGGATCAAATGGCAGTATTGAGATGACTGCTGTTTCTGATATTAAATTCTATTCAGGCACAGATTTTCAGACTCAAACATTTGAAGCTAAATCGGGTGGGGTTGATGTCTATGGTAATTGTTTTATAAGAAGTGGAGGTGAATTAAGACTCGGCGACGATGACAATAGTGCACGTGTTGGGTTTAAAGCACCTTCAACCGTAACTTCACAACAAATTTGGACATTACCTGCTGCTGACGGTTCTGCAAATACATCTTTAACTACAGATGGGTCAGGAAATTTATCATGGGCATCGGCTACTGATTCTACAAAGCTTCCTCTTGCAGGTGGGACGTTAACTGGGAACGTAAGATATAACGATAGTGTTGAAGCTCAATTCGGTAGCTCTGGAGACTTTAGAATTTATCACGATGGCAGTAGCGGTACATATTTAAAGGAAGATTCAGGAACAGGTCATCTTAATATTGGAGGTTCCCAAGTAATCATTCAGAACGCAGACATGAATG
>MDSV01136111.1_pt1 | contig 10949 bp, 13 predicted proteins | sample 810851 | NCBI WGS metagenome assembly MDSV01 (sample SAMN05326640, study PRJNA326480) | marine metagenome | isolation source: seawater | place: Atlantic Ocean: North East | collected 2012 | reverse complement strand
CAACCCTTCTTTTTGCTTTATCCAAAGCTTTTTGAAAAGAATCTTGAGAACATAAAGCGAGTATAACAGGGTCTCTGGGTTTGAGATTGGAAAAATTCCAGTAACTTCTTTTTCTAATTAATGACACAGTACCTTTGGTGCTTCCAACAAGTTTAGAAATTTGACCGTCTGTTAATTCCGAAGCATTTTTACATAACCAAAGTATAGCATCAGGCCTATCTTGTCTTTTGGACAAAGGCGTATATTTTGGTTTCTTTCTCTCTTTAATTTGTACGATATTATCCTTTTTAATTAAATTAAGATTCCTCTCAGGATTTTTTGAACATTCGTCAATTTCATTTCGTGATAATTGACCAGCTAAAATTGGATTATAGGCTTTTATACCTTTAGCGACATCTCCATCTGCAATACCTTTCACTTCTAATTCGTGTAAATTACAAAATTTCGCTATTTGCCTGAAAGTTAAATTGGTATTCTCTACCAACCATACAGCTGTAGCTTTAGGCATAAATGGATATTCTTGCATAATTATTTTTTTCTTAAATTACTGAATTTTTTGTTATAACGACTTACTCTACCTTTATCTAATATTTTTTGTGATCCACCTGTCCAGGCAAAGTGAGATTTTGGATCAATATCAAGTTTTAATGTATCATTTTCCTTACCCCAAGTGGACATAGTTTCAAATTCTGTCCCATCAGTCATAACAACTTTTATTTTATGGTAGTTGGGGTGTATGTTTTTTTTCATGACCGACTAATATAGTATAAATTAATTTTTCTCAATATTTTTTTTTATTAAGTCAATTAATTCTTGATGAATTAATGAGTTTGATGCCACTAAATTCCTCTTTTTACTCTCATTAACATCTTTATCTAAAAATTCAATAAATCCTCCAGCTTCTTTTACTATTACAATCCCTGCCGCAATATCCCAATAACTTAATTCTCTTTGCCAAAAACCATCAAATCGACCACAAGCAACGTTCGCAAGATCTAAAGAAGCGCTGCCAAATTTTCTGATAGGTGTTTCAATATTTTTTGAAATTTCTAAAAATTCTTGGAATATTTCATTTTTTATTTTACTGCTACTTTTTGGTCCACCAGTTCCAAGTAAAGATGTTTTTAAATTTTTTTTTTTTGACACTCTTATTCTTGAGTTATTTAAAAACGCTCCGCTACCTGTTTCAGCAAAAAAAAGTTCATTTTTTATTGGATCATAAATTAAACCATTTTTAATTTCACTTTCTTCTTCGTAACCTATCGAAATTGCAAATTGAGGTATTCCATTTAGAAAATTACTCGTCCCGTCTATCGGATCAATAATCCATCTATTTGTTTTATTTTTTTCATTAATTTCACCGGCCTCTTCACTCAGAATACCATAATCAGGATAAGCCTTAAGCAATTCATCAATTATAATTTTTTCTGTTCTTCGATCTGCTGAAGACACAAAGTCACCGGGGCCTTTTGATGAAACTTGAAGATTTTCTATTTCTCCAAAATCCCTGATTAGAGATTTCGAAGCTTTCATGCATGCTTTATACATTATATTTAATTTAGGTGAATTTATTCTCATTTTAATTATTTTTTTTTACGTATTCTAAGTTTCTAGAATCAATTATAATTTTATCACCATTTTCAATAAATGGCGGAACCGATATAGTCAAACCATTATCTAGTTTTGCAGGCTTATAGGATGAAGCTGCAGTTTGACCCTTTACCACTGCGTCTGTTGTCTCTACCACACAATTAATATTTTTTGGAAGCTCAATAGACAATGGTTTTTCCTCCAAAAGCGATATTGTAACTTCTAAGTTTTCCTTTAGTAATTTAAATTTTTCTCCAATTAGATCATTCGACATAGATATTTGCTCAAAAGATACATTATCCATAAAATAAGAAATTTTGTCGTCGGAATATAAAAAATTAAATTTTTTTTCATCAACCTCTGCTTTCTCAACGTTTTCACTTGATCGAAAGCGCTCATTTAATTTTGTTCCTTTAATTACACTTTTTAATTCAACCTGATTAAATGCTCCACCTTTCCCTGGCTTAACATGTTGTGTTTTTAAAACATTCCACAAATCATTTTTGTGTTCAATTATCATTCCAGGCTTAATTTCGTTTGCAGTAATTTTCATCTAAACTTTCTTATGGCAATTTCAGGTTTTAATTTTGGGTTATCCCAAATAAAACTTGATATTGCAATATATTTAGCACCTAATTTTATTAATCTTTTATAGTTTAAATTATTAATACCTCCAATTACTACAATCGGTTCTTTTATATCTTTTTTTATTATCCTTAAAATATTTGTACTTGCCTTCTTTGCGCTTGGTTTAAGTTTAGACCTAAAAAAAGACCCAAAAGCCAAATAATCCGCTTTATACTTTAAAGCTTTTTTTGCGAGAATAATTGAATTGTGACAAGTAACCCCTAGAATTTTATTTTTAAGTTTTTTTCTGGCAACTTCAAACGAGCCATCATTTTGACCCATATGGCATCCATCAGCTTTAATTTTTTTTACTAAATTAAAATAGTCATTTATGATAAATTTTACTTTATGCTTATAAGTAATTTTTCTGATTTTTTTTGCTATTTTTAATAGATTATTTTTTCTTACTTTTTTCAACCTTAATTGAAAAAATTCAACATTTCCAAACGATAAAACTTTATCTAATTTACTGTAAAAGTCCCTATTAATCTCTTTTGGAGAAATTAAATATACAATTTTATTCAAAGTAATTAAGCCGCTGATTCTTTTTCTAGATTCTCTGACCATTTTCCTTTAGAGGAAAGTCCGTTCATTTTAGCTCTGTGATTAAATGCTTTTTGGATATTTTCGATATTTTCTTGATTTTTACCAAACTCCTTTAACGCACTCGCTTGCAATCCCCGCCCATAAGAGAAAGTTATTAAAAAATTTGTATCGTTAATTTTGTTAATTTCATTTAAGTTTTTACTTGCCTCTATTTCTGATTGCCCACCCGATAAAAAAGCGATGCCAGGGACTTCACTTGGAACATTTTTTTTTAAACAATCTAAAGTTTTTTTAGCTATTTCTTCCGAGCTAGACTTATTTTTACATTCAGAGCCAGGTATAATCATATTAGGTTTTAAAACAGTTCCCTTTAAATCGATTTTATGAATGTTGAGCTCATTATAACATTCATTAAGGACATTTGTTGTTACCTGATAACATTTTTCAATATCATGCGATCCATCCATTAAAACTTCTGGTTCAATTATTGGAACCATGCGAGCCTCTTGAACTAAGGCAGCATATCTCGCTAGCGCGTGCGCATTAGATTTAATTGATTGCACCGAAGGAAAATTATCGCTAATTTTATATACGGCCCTCCACTTTGTGAATCTAGCACCTAAACTATAATATTCTTTTAATCTTTCTCTTAAACCATCTAGTCCCTCAGTAACTGTTTCTTCACTAGAACCTGCTAAAGGTTTTGCGCCTTTATCTACTTTAATTCCTGGTATTGCACCATGTTTTGAAATTAATTCAGGTATAGTTAGGCCCAAAGTAGTTTTTTGTTTAATTGTTTCGTCGAATAGAATAACACCTCCAATGTAATCTTTCATTCCACTTGAATTAAATAAAGTTTGCCTAAAAGTTAATCTATTTTTTTCCAAATTTTCAACATTTATACTCTTAAATCTTTTTGCAATAGTACCAGTGCTCTCATCTGCCGCTAAAATCCCCTTACCTTTAGCGCACATTTTTTTTGCTATATCTTCAATATTCATAAGTGTTTTTTATTTTAAAACTTCTATTCCAGGCAAGTTTTTTCCCTCAATATATTCTAAAAAAGCACCTCCTGCTGTTGATAAGTGAGTAAAATTTAGATTTAAAGCATTATTTTTGATTGCTGAAATTGTATCTCCACCACCTACAATTGATATTAAAGATTTTGAATTAGTGTTATTAGAAATTTTTTTAGCAATTGAAATAGTGCCCGTAGAAAAGTTTTGGTTTTCAAAATACCCTGCAGGCCCATTCCATAGAACTGTTTTTGAAATATCAATTATTGCTCCTATTTTCTCGATTGTTTGTGGCCCAATATCTAAAATAATTTCATTATCCAATACTTTTTTCATATCTCTTATATTAGCATTCCCATCAATAGTTTTAGAAACTGCAAAATCTGACGGTATTATAATATTACAAGCGCTTTCATTAGCGCTATCATATATTTCTTTTATTATTTCCTCAGAGCCAGTTTCAATTAAAGATTTTCCAACTTCATCCCCCTTAAATTTAATGAAGTTATTTGCCATAGCTCCAACTATTATTAAATTATCTACTTTTTTTATTAGAGATTTAATTACTCCTAATTTTGTTGAAATTTTTGATCCTCCGATTATACAAGTGGTTGGATTTTTTTTATTGCTTAATATCATATTAATTGAATAAATTTCTTTCATAAATAATGGTCCAGCATATGAATTTTTTATATATTTAACAATTTTATGAATAGATGTTTGTTTCCTATGAGAACATGAAAAAGCATCATTAATATAAATGTCTCCTAGTGAAGATAAATTTTTAGCAAAATTATCATCATTCTTTATTTCACCTTCATTAAGCCTTATATTTTCAAAAAAAATCATCTCACTATTTTTTAAAAAAGATATTTGCGTTTGCGTTTGATTGGTAATTTTGTCCGAATAAAAATGTATCTTATTATTAATTTTTTCTTTCAAATAGTTAAATATTGGCTTAAGAGTAAATCTCGCATCTTTTTCATCTTTCGGCCTTCCAAGGTGAGAGATTAATATTACTTTTGCTTCCCTGTCTAATAAATCTTGTATAAATGGTATACTTAAGTTTATCCTTGTTTTGTCTTGAATTATATTATTTAAAATAGGTACATTAAAATCAGATCTAAGTATTACCCTTTTATTTTTTATATCTATACTTTCACTAAAACTTCTTATTTTTTCCATATATTTAGGATTTATTATTTTCTTAATTTTTTTTGAATTATTGATGCTATTTTATTAGAAGTTAAATTCATTTCCTCATAAATTTCTTTGTATGGTGCGCTTTTACCGAATTTATCAAAACCAATTGGCACACCATCTTTTTTTAAATATTTATACCAACAACTAACGGAACCTGCTTCAATTGTAACTATTAGATTGTCATACTCTAAAACTTTATTTTTATATTCTTCACTTTGTTGATCAAATAATTCTTGGCATGGCATTGAAATGACTTTGGACTCAATGCCTGTTTCTTTTAATAATTCTTGAGTTGATAGGGCTAAATCTACTTCTGATCCTGATGCAATAATTGTAACTTTATTATCGTGAGAGGAAATATTTAGCTCGTAAGCACCCTTAAGACATTTGTTATTTTTGTCAGGAAATTTACTAATGTAGTTTAATTTCTGTCTTGATAGAATAATAGCACTCGGACCCTTTTCGTTGTTTAATGATGCCTCCCAACATTCTAAAGTTTCATTGATATCGGCAGGTCGAAAAACATTTAAATTTGGAATAGCTCTCAAACCAGACAATTGCTCAATTGGCTGGTGCGTTGGCCCATCCTCCCCTAAACCAATCGAGTCATGAGAAAAAATATAAATAACACGTAAACCCATAAGGGCTGAAAGTCTTATAGCGGGCTTACAATAATCTGAAAAAATTAAAAATGTACCTCCATAAGGGATCAGATTATGGTATAGGGCAATGCCATTCATCGCAGCAGCCATACCATGTTCCCTTACGCCAAAATGTATATAATTACCTCCGTAGTTTTTAGCATTTAAGATAATTGAATTAGTTGTCTTCGTGTTATTTGATCCACTTAAGTCAGCAGATCCACCAATTAAATTTGGTATTAAATTATTTAACGACTCTATTACTTTCATCGAGCACTGTCTTGTAGCCATTGCAGGCTTATCCTTGAAATATCTTTCTTTTTCAGAAGTTATTAGTGTATTTAATTCATCTTTAAAAAGTTTATTGTTTAAGCGATTAAAATTTTCTTTGATCACAGATTTAGATTTATTAAGCTCATTTAACCAATTTCTCTCAAGCGCTTCTCCTTTATTTCCGATTGATCTCCACTCCTTTAGAATTTCTCCTGGTATTTCGAATGGAAGATAAGGCCATTTTAATTTCTTTCTAACTAATTTAATTTCATCTTCGCCTAAAGGTGCTCCATGTGAAGAGGATTTTCCAGATTTATTGGGTGAACCAAATCCAATTACAGTTTTACAAGAAATTAAAGTAGGCTTTTTTGAATTATGAGATTTTTTAATCGCAGTATTTATTTGTTTTTCATTATGTCCATTTATCTCAATAAAATTCCAACCGTAAGACTCAAACCTTTTTTTATAATTATCAGATACACTTAACGATGTTGAGCCATCAATTGAAATTTTATTATTATCAAAGAAAACTATTAAATTTTTCAGTTTTAAATGACCGGCTAAACTCATTGCTTCATGACTTATTCCTTCCATCAAATCTCCATCGCTAGCTATAACGTAAGTTTTATGATTAATAATTTTAGAGCCAAATTTTTTTTTATAAATTTCTTCAGCTATTGCTAAACCTACTGAGTTTCCTAGACCCTGTCCTAATGGACCAGTTGTGGTTTCTATTCCTGAATTATAAATATACTCTGGATGTCCAGCGCAAATAGAGTTTAATTGTCTAAAATTTTTAATATCTTCTAGTTTAAATTTTTCATAACCGGTTAAATAAAGCAGTGAATATAAAAGCATAGAACCATGACCAGCGGACAAAATAAACCTATCCCTATTTATCCAAGAAGGGTTTTTTGGGTTAAACCTGAGGTGGAATTTAAATAATACTGTGGCAACATCTGCCATGCCCATCGGCATACCAGGATGCCCCGAGTTGGCTTTTTGAACTGCATCGATAGATAAAAATCTAATTGCGTTTGATAATTGACTAACTTTTATTTTCACTATTAATTTACCTATATAGACTTAGAGTAAGTATATCAATATTATGATACATAATTAAAATGAAAAATTTTGAAAAAAAAGAAACTAATTTAAATCAGTTAATAGAGAAATTAGGAAAATTAAATACAAGTTATTCACAGCATAGCATTGACAATAGGTCCGTTGAAAAAGAGAGAGATTTAGTTAAGTCTGAAAAAGATGAGCTTGAAAAGAAAAATCAAGAAATTCAAAGAGAACACAAATATTTGAGCGAAAAAGTAAAAAAACTTGAACAAGAATTAAAAACAAAGAAAGAACTTGAGAAAAAATTTAACCAGGATATTAATGATTTAAACCAAGAAACTCTTAGTTTAGTAGAGGAAATCGAAAAATGGCAAACGTAAATATAAAATTTAACGGAAAAGACTACCTTCTCTCGTGCGATGACGGACAGGAAGAATCGTTAAAAAAATTAACTTCTTTCTTAGACAATAAATATTTAGAGTTAAAAAAGAAATTAGGAAATATAGGTGAAAATAAACTTTTATTAATTACAGCAATAAAGTTAATCGACGAGCATTTTGATCTCAGAAGAAGAATAAGCGACCAAAAAAATAAACTAGATGATTTATCAAATAAATTTAAAGAATTAAAATCTTTAGCAATTAAATACAAAGAAAATAAAGAAGAAGAAATAAATGATTTAAATATTGAGATTGATAATATCAAAAAAAATATCGAAGAAGCGAATGAAATGTATGAAAATATGTTAGATAAAACAACAAAATCTCTTGAAAAAATTATCAAAAATGCTGAAACCTCCTCTAACATTCAGCAATGAAAACTAAAGATCAATTAAGAAAAAAATTTTTAATTTTAAGAAAAAAAAAATATTTTGAAGTTTCAAATGAAAAATTTAATAAACTTATCAGTTATTTGAAAAGGAAGGTTCGAGCCAAGAAAAAACCTGTTATTGCATTTTATTACCCATCAAATTATGAAATTAATGTTCTTAAAATAACTAGTAACTTAAAAAAAAATAATATTAAATTTCTGTTACCAAAAATTCGTCATGGAAATTTATTAAAATTTTTTGAGTGGAATGAAAAAGATGTATTATTAGTCAATAAATTTGGTATTCCTGAACCAATCAACAATCACAAAAGTCATTTACCAGATATTGTTCTTGTTCCATTATTAGCATTTGACAGCAAAAGAAATAGACTTGGGTATGGAAAAGGTTTTTATGATAAATATTTAAATAATTTGCTTAAATTAAATAAAAAAACCGAAGCTATTGGAGTTGCATTTTCTTTTCAAAAATATAAAAAAATTCCATCATCAAATTTTGATTTTAAATTAAATAATATTTTTACTGAGAAAGGTTTTTTGAAGTGAGAATACTTATATTAGGAGACATCTGCGGACCCACAGGTATGAAAATTATCAAGTCAAAACTGAGAGAAATAATTAAAGACAAAAAAATTAATTTTACAGTCGTAAATGGAGAAAATGCTGCGGACAATGGAAAAGGAATAACAAAAAAGAATTATGAGGAATTAATTAACTCTGGAGTTGATGTAATTACGTCTGGAAATCATATTTGGGATCAAAAAGAAATTTTAGAAATAATTGATAAAGAAAAGAAATTAATTAGACCAGGCAATTTATTTGAAGGACAGCCTGGAAATGGATACGGTATTTATGAAATTAAAAATAAAAAAATTGCAGTTATAAATTTAATTGGAAATGTATTTATGAAAAAAAGCCAAGATTTATTTTCATTTACTGATAAAATTATTAAAAAAGTTAAATTAAAGAGAGATGCTGACTTTATCATAGTTGATATTCACGGAGAGATAACCAGTGAAAAAATGGCTTTGGGTCATTATTTAGATGGTAAAGTTACAACGGTTGTGGGCACACACACTCATGTACCAACATCTGATACTAAAATTTTAATTAATGGCACAGCATATCAAACTGATTTAGGTATGTGCGGTGACTATGACTCTGTGATTGGAATGAATAAAGAAAACTCAATTAAAAAATTTAAAAAAGATCCAAGTGCAGAAAATCATTTTCCTGCAGAAGGTCAAGCCTCTATTTGCGGTGTAATAGTCGATGCCAATGATCAAACAGGATTAGCAAATGATGTTAATCAAATTATTCTTGGTGGAAATTTAAAACAAAAATATTAAAATGGCTGGACATTCTCATTGGGCAGGTATTAAGCATAAAAAAGGAAGACAAGATAAAGTAAGGTCTAAACTATTTTCGAAATTATCAAGAGAGATCACTGTTGCTGCTAAACTTGGTGATAAGGATCCAGATATGAATCCAAGATTAAGATCTGCTATTCAGGCGGCTAAGCAATCAAATATGCCAAAAGAAAATATTAAAAGAGCCATTAGCAAATCAGAGACAAACACAGGTGAAAATTATGAAAATTTGAGATATGAGGGATACGGTGCTTTTAATACCGCATTGATAATTGAAACTTTAACCGACAATAAAAATAGAACAGCTTCAACAATAAGAACGATTTTACAAAAAAATGGAGGCAGATTAGGTGAAAATGGATCTACATCTCATCTTTTCTATAATTGCGGAATAATTCGTATTGATAATAAAAATTTGAATAATGATGAAGCTCTTGAATTGGCTATTAATTCTGGAGCTAATGAGTGTGAAAGCTCTAACAATTACCATGAAATTTTATGTGAAAAGAAAGACTTTTATAAAGTTAAAAATAGCGTAGAAAAAAAAATAAGTAATTTAATGTACTCTGGTATAGAGTGGAGGCCACATAACTTATTAAAACTATCGAGCGAACAGAAAGAAAAAGTTGTTGTCATGTTAGAAGGTTTAGATGAAATTGATGATATTCAAAACATATTTACAAACTGTGAATTTTAAATGAAAAATTTATAATGAGAATTTTCGGAATTGATCCAGGAATATCAGGGGCTATAGCTGTTTTGGACGAAAAAAAAATAATTGATGTAATAGATCTACCTACAATGGCCGATGGGAAAAAAAATAAAAGACAGCTAAACAGTGCACACTTGTCTCAATATATTTCAAGCAATATAATAGATATAAACAAGAGCGTTGTAGTAGTAGAGCAGGTAAATGCTATGCCAGGCCAAGGAGTAACGAGCATGTTTAATTTTGGTCAAACTTTTGGAGCAATTAAAGGTATAAGTGCAACCCTCAAACTACCAATTTTTTTAGTAAGGCCGTCTAAATGGAAAAAACATTTTGAATTAATAAACTCCTCAAAAGACGCTAGTCGTACTAAAGTAATAGAGATGTACCCTTCACTTGCTGAAAAATTATCAAAAAAAAAGGACGTAAATAAGTCTGACGCTATTTTAATTGCCAGATTTTTTAGTGAAACAGGCTTTAAAGACGACTAAAAATAAGGCTAAGATTCAATTTTTAAAGACAAATTCATGACACAATCTAAAAGTATTGAAATATAATGGAACAAGATATTGCGTCACAAATTGTTGGTTTAGGTGGAAATACAGATTTCTCTCTATTAAGCTTATTTCTTAGAGCTGACTTTGTTGTTAAATCAGTTATTATAATTTTAATTGCTGCGTCTGTTTATTCTTGGGCTTTAATCTTTGACAAGTACAGATTATTTAAAAAAATAAATAGCTCTATATTAGATTTTGAAAATAAGTTTTGGAAAGCAAAATCAGCAGAAAGTTTTGACAATAATCTACCAGCAAAATCAAATGATCCAGCAGTTTTAATTTTTAGGTCAGCCATGAATGAACTGAGAAAAACACGCTCAAAATCTTCTGCAGTACAACTTGCTAGAGTAGAAAGAGTTCTTGAGATAAATACAGACAATCAAATTAAATTTATAGAGAAAAATTTTACTTTTTTAGCTACAGTTGGTGCAACTGCTCCATTCATTGGTTTATTTGGAACTGTTTGGGGTATAATGAATTCTTTTCAATCAATAGCAATATCAAGAAATACAAGTTTAGCT
>MDSV01084703.1_pt1 | contig 10949 bp, 9 predicted proteins | sample 810851 | NCBI WGS metagenome assembly MDSV01 (sample SAMN05326640, study PRJNA326480) | marine metagenome | isolation source: seawater | place: Atlantic Ocean: North East | collected 2012 | reverse complement strand
TGTTTAAAAATTATGGTGGAGAGAGTGGGATTCGAACCCACGGTACCTGTAAGAGTACACACACTTTCCAAGCGTGCGCCTTAAACCACTCGGCCATCTCTCCTTAATTTATAGATTTAGAATGAATTTAGTTACATAAAATATTTTATATGTTAAGTAATTTCAAATAAATTGAAATTTAAAAAATATTTATAATTATATATATAATGAAAAATGTATTAATCACTGGAGGTGCTGGTTTTATTGCTCATCATATTATTGCACATATGATTAAAAATACCGATTGGAATATAACAACAATAGATAGATTGGATATTTCTGGAAATTTGAATAGACTACACGATATACTTAATGATTTCTCTATTGAGGATAAAAAAAGATTAAAAATTGTTTTTCATGATTTAAAAGCTGAAATAAATTCCCAAATTAGCTCTGAAATAGGTAAGCCAGATATTATTTTACATTTAGCTGCAGCAAGTCACGTTGATAGGTCTATCAAGTATCCCCTGGAATTCGTTCATGATAATGTTTTGGGAACTGTAAATCTTTTAAACTTTGCGAAGGAATTAAAAAATTTAGAAAAATTTGTATATTTTTCAACAGACGAAATATTTGGAAATGCCCCAGAAGGAATTTCTTATAGTGAGTATGATAGATATAATTCTACTAATCCATACAGTGCAAGTAAAGCAGCGGCTGAAGAATTCTGTGTGGCGTATGAAAATACATATAAAATACCAATGTATATTACTCATACAATGAATGTGTTTGGGGAAAGACAACATCCTGAAAAATTTATACCAATGGTAATTCAAAGAGTAAGAGACGAACAAAAAGTTATCGTACATGCAAATAAAGAAAAAACAAAAGCTGGAAGTAGACACTATATTCATGCACAGGATGTAGCAGATGGTTTAATGTTTATATTAAAATTAAAAAATTATTCTCACAAAGGAGATTTTGGTAATGCTAAGTGTCCAAAATTTAACTTAGTAGGACCAGAAGAAATTGATAATTTAGAATTAGCGCAAATGATTGCTAAAGTACAAAATAAAGATTTAATCTATGAATTAGTAGATAATCATTCCTCAAGACCAGGGCATGATTTAAGATATTCACTAAGTCCAAAATTACTAAAGGATTTAGGGTGGGAACCTAAAATCAAACTTTCAAAAAGAATAGAGGAAGTTGTTAATTGGAGTTTAAAAAATAAGCGTTGGCTTTTAGAAAATTAAATAAATGTTTAGTTTGCGGATCAAGAAACTTAAAAAAAGTTCTTGATTTAAATAAACAACCATTAGCAAATTCTTATTTAAAGAAAAAAAATTTAAATCAAAAACATTATGAACTTATTGTAAACTGTTGTACAAATTGCACACACTTGCAACTTTCGATTGCAGTTGATCCAAAAATTATTTACAAAAATTACGATTATGTAAGTGGAACAACAAATACTTACAAAAAATATATGAAGGAATTTTATATTTTTTGTTTAAAAAATACAAAAATAACTAAACTTAAAAATATATTAGATATTGGGTGTAATGATGGATCTCAATTAGATGTTTTTAAAAAAAGAAATTTTAATACATTGGGTATAGATCCTGCAAAAAATATTTTCAAAATATCTTCAAAAAAACACAAAATTATATGTGACTTCTTTAATTATAAAACAGTTAAAAAAATTAAAAATAAATTTGACATTATTATTGCTCAAAACTCATTTGCACATAATCCAGATCCACAAAATTTTTTGAATAATATTAAAAAAATAATGCATAAAAATAGCACATTGTTTATTCAAACCAGCCAAGCTGAAATGTGCCAAAATAACGAATTTGATACTATTTATCATGAGCATATAAATTTTTTTAATGTGAAAAGTATGAAAAAATTAGCTGAAAATTGTGGACTAAAACTTCATTATGTTGAAAAAAAACAAATTCATGGAGTAAGTTATATTTTTATTATTAAATTATTTTCAAATCAAAAAAAAATTAAAAAAATTTTAAATAATGAAAAATTTCTTAATTATAAATTTTATAAAAAGTGGGGTCAAAAATGTTTAAAAAATGTAAATATTTTACAAAGAAATTTAACAAAAATAAATACAAAATCAAAATTAATAGGTTATGGAGCTGCTGCAAAAGCAAATACTTTTTTAAATTTTTCAAAAGTTAAACTAGATTTTATTGTAGATGATAATAAACTTAAGCAAAATAAATTTTGCCCTGGAAGTAAAATACCAATTAGATCAATAAAATTTTTAAAAAATATTAAAGAAAATGTTTTTATAATTCCTTTAGCTTGGAACTTCTATAAAGAGATTAAAAAAAGAGTTCTTAAGGTAAGAAAAAATAAAAAAGATAAATTTATAATTTTTTATCCTAACTTTAAAATAGATTAATTATAATTTAACTCTAAAAATAGATTTTTTTCCTAAATAACTAAATAATAAACCTAAAAATCTATGCTTATAAATTAAATACTTTTTTTTTTTAAAAAAATAAAAAAATACACATTTAAAAAATGCAGAAAAAAATTTTTTTAAAGTATTTTTATATGCGAAGAAAATACCATGATGTTTTTTTGAAAAATAAAATAAAGACCACATATAATGCCAATTTCTTTGAAATTCCATTAAATCAGAATATATTGGATTATGAGATTTTCCACCAAAGTGCTCAACTTTTATACTTTCTATCATAAAAATTTTTTTATTAATTTTTTTCAATCTTTTGCAAAGATCAATTTCCTCAAGATATAAAAAAATATTTTCATCAAAGTAATTTGTAACTTTACAATTATTATTATTAATCATCATTACAAAACCTCTTACATATTCAACATTAGTTATTTTATGAAAATCTTTTAATTCTTTTTTATCTTCTACTGTACCAACGCTAACCTCCATAGGAGAAAGTATTCCTAAGTTATCAATTTTTTCAGCTTCTTTATAAAGAGCTTCAATAATAAAATTATTTATTTTTACATCTGGATTAATATGTAAAATATATTTACTTTTAATATCTTTAGCTCCTAAATTAAAAGCAGATCCAAAACCAATATTTTTTTTTGCCAATATGCATTTAACGTTTTTACTTTTTTCTAATTTTTTTTTAAAATCATAATTATCCGAATTCTCTACCACGGTAATTTTATATCTACTATCAATATTAGATAAGCAACTATCAATAATATGTTCAGACTTAAAAGTAACAGTTAAAATTTCTAAATCATTATAAATATTATTCATATATTTTAATAATATTATTTTTCTTTGCTTATTTTTAATACACCAATAAATGCTTCTTGTGGTATTTCCACTCTTCCAAACTGTTTAGATCTTGCCTTACCTTTTTTTTGTTTTTCTAATAATTTTCTTTTTCTATCTGTTGCTCCACCTCCATGTATTTTGGTAAGCACGTCTTTTTTAAATCCTTTAATAGTTTCTCTTGCAATTATTTTTCCTCCAATAGCTGCCTGAACTGGTATCATAAAATTATGTCTTGGAATTAAATCCTTTAATTTTTCACACACTTCTCTTCCTGTAGTTTGTGCAAAATCTTTATGTATCATCATTGCTAATGCATCAACTGGTTCGGCATTAACTAAAATACCTAATTTTACCAAGTCTCCTTCCCTATGTTCAACAATTTCATAATCAAAACTTGCATAGCCACTAGTCATAGATTTTAACCGATCGTTAAAATCAAAAACTACTTCATTTAAAGGTAATTCATAATTTAATACTGCTCTGTTTCCAGAATAACTTAAATTTTTTTGAATACCTCTTTTACTCTGGCAAATTTTTATTATTGGTCCAAGGTATTGGTCTGGGGTAATTATAGTTGCTTTAATCCATGGCTCTTCAATTAATTTTATATTTGTTGGATCGGGTAAACTTGATGGATTCTGCAGATCTATTATGTTCCCTTTATTTAAGTGAACTTTATAAACAACGCCTGGAGTTGTTGTTAGTAAATTTATATCAAATTCTCTTTCCAATCTTTCTGTTATTATTTCTAAATGCAACAAACCTAAAAAACCACATCTAAAACCTAACCCAAGAGCTGAGGAAGATTCTGCTTCATATGAAAAACTAGCATCATTTAGTTGGAGTTTAGCAAGTCCGTCTTTTAATTTTTGGTATTCAGAACTATCTACAGGAAATAATCCACAAAAAACTACTGGCTTGCTTGGTTTAAATCCAGGTAAAGCTTCTTTTAAAGGATTTTTTGCATCACAAATTGTATCTCCCACTTTGGTTTCTGATAAAACTTTTATTCCAGTTGTTATAAAACCAATTTCTCCTGCATTTAATTCATCAATATCTTTTGGTTTGGGTGTAAAAACTCCAACTTTTTCAACTATATATTCTCTTTTGTTTGACATCATTTTAATTTTCATATTTTTTTTTATTTTACCATTTATGACTCTAACTAAAATAACTACGCCTAAATATGTGTCATACCAACTATCAACTAACAAGCATTTTAAAATTTCATTTTTCTCACCTTTTGGACTTGGTAATATTTTAATAATCTGTTCTAAAATATCTTCTATTCCTTCTCCTGTTTTTCCAGAGCATGCAATTGCATTACTCGTGTCAATTCCGATTACATCTTCTATTTGCTTATTTGTTCTATCAATATCTGAAGCTGGCAAATCTATTTTATTTAAAACAGGAACTATTTCATGATTAATATCTAAAGCCTGATAAACATTGGCTAATGTTTGAGCTTCAACTCCTTGGGTACTATCTACAATTAAAATTGAGCCTTCGCATGCATACAAAGATCTACTAACTTCATAACTGAAATCAACATGTCCTGGAGTATCAATAATATTTAAAATATAATCTTCTCCATTTTTTGATTTATAATTCAATTTAACAGTTTGTGCTTTTATAGTTATTCCTCTTTCACGCTCTATATCCATTGAATCCAATACTTGAGATTTCATTTCTCTTTCTGAAAGACCTCCACATTTATGAATTATTCTATCAGCAATAGTTGATTTCCCATGATCTATATGTGCAATTATTGCAAAATTTCTAATATTATTAATGGTGCTCATATTTATGATCTAATCTTAGCGCCAGTTTTTTGTTCAACAGTGGATATTATTAGTTGATTAATTCTATCTAAATCTTGATCTTTTAACGTTTTTTCAAAAGATTGAATTGTAACATTTAGTGCAACCGACTTCATTCCTATTGGAATATTTTCTCCTTGATATACGTCAAATACTTCAACTGATTTGATTAAATTTTTGTCAATAGTTGAAATTACCTCAATTAATTTTTGTATTTTAAAATCTTTTTCAATTATAAAAGCAAAATCTCTTTCAGATTTTTGAAAGTCAGAATATTTATAATTTCCCTTTTGGTCATTTAATGTTTTTTTAGTTTGTTTAATATTATCTAAGAATATTTCAAAGCCAACTAAAGACTCAGTTTTAATATCTATTTTTTTTAAAATATTTGGATGAATCTCTCCAAAAAAAGCTATTTCTTTTTTATCATCTTTGTTTAAAAAAACTCTTCCAGATTTACCAGGATGATAATAACTAGGAGCTTTATCATCTAAATATAATTTGTTTTGATTAAAGCCCAATTCAACTAAACTTTGTATTATATCTTGTTTTACATCAAAAACATCAACTATTCTTGGTTTTTCAAGCCAATTTAATCTTGAAATTTTACCTGATCTTAAACCACTTACCACAACTTCTTGTTCACCAGGTTGAGAACCAAAAAATATAGGTCCAATTTCAAATAATGAAATATCTTTAAATCCTCTATCAAGATTTTTTTTAAGATAAATAATTAAATTTGAAAAAATAGAATTTCTTAAAACATTAAGATCTGTGCTTATAGGATTTACAATTTTAATTTCTTTTTTATCTTCAATAAACAATTGATTAATTTTAGAATCTGTAAATGACCAAGTTATTGCTTCAAGAAAACCCTTTGAGGCAATTGATCTTTGAATAAAATGAAATAGTTTTTGCTTATTATTTAATGTTGGTTTATTTCTTTTTTTTTCTGGTTCTATAATTTTTATTTGATTATAGCCATATATTCTTACTAATTCTTCAATAATATCGATTTCTTGCTCTATATCTGGTCTCCAGGATGGAATTTTAATAATTAAAATTTTTTTATGTTTTCTTATTTCACAACCTAAATCATTTAAAATTTTTATCATTTTTTTTTGTTCAATATTAAAACCTGTTATTTTTTCAAATGATTGTGGATCAAATTTAACAATATTATTTGATATATTTTTAGACTTTTGAATATCAAATTTGCTAATTTCACCACCACAAATTTTTTTTATTAATTCAGCTGCTCTTTGAAGACCTTCTAAAACTGACAAAGGATCGATCCCTCTTTCAAATCTAAATTTTGCATCTGTATCAATATTTAAAATTTTAGAAGTTTTTCTAATAGATTTTGGATTAAAATAAGCTGCTTCAATTAATACATTTTTTGTGTCTAGCTCTGTTCCTGATCTAATTCCTCCAATTATTCCTCCAAGCCCCAATACCCCTGAATGATCTGAAATTACACACATTTCATTTTCAAGTTTATAATCTTTATTATCTAATGCTTTAAACACTTCACCTTTTTTTGAATTTCTAACTATTATCCCTTTGTCGATTTTATCTGCATCATAAGCATGGAGAGGTCTATTTAAATCAAACATTACATAATTAGTTATATCAACTATTGCTGAAATGGGCTTTTGACCTATAGAAATTATTTTCTCTTTTAACCAATTAGGACTTTCAATATTTTTTACTCCAGAAACTAAACAGCTTCCAAAAATATTACATCCTTGAATTCTTTCTTTGTTTATTTTTACTGAAATTTTTTGTTTGTTTTTTAGTTTAATTTTATCTTTTTTTAGATCTTTTAATCTTCCGGCTCCTGCTGCTGCTAAATCTCTTGCAATACCTCTTACACCTAAACAATCTGGCCTATTTGGAGTAATTGAGACATCAATTACTTTTGAAGTATTTTTTACAAAATAATTCTTACCAATTTTATTGGCATATTTTACTTTCGAAAGTTCTATAATTCCTTCACTTTCTTTAGAAATATTAAGTTCTGACTCTGAACATAGCATTCCATTAGAAGTTACACCTCTTATTTTACTTACAACTAACTTCATTTGATTTTTAGGTATAATAGAGTCGGGTGGTGCATAGATTGTTAAAAGTCCATCTTTTGCATTAGGTGCCCCACAGACAACTTTTACTGGATCTTTTTTTCCTATATCAACATCACAAACTTGTAATCTATCAGCATTAGGATGTTTTTCAGCTTTTAGTATTTTTGCAATTAAGAAACTATCTAGATTGCTAGATTGGCTTTCAACATTTTCAACTTCAAGACCAATATCGGTAAGTTTATTTATAATTTGCTTTTCATTAAACTTTGAATCTAAATGATCTTTTAGCCAATTAATAGTTAGTTTCATCTGCTAAGGCCTCTATAATTTGACGGTGTATCTAAAGGATCAAAGCCAAAATGATTTAACCATCTATAATCAGATTCAAAAAAAGCTCTTAGATCGTTAATTCCATATTTAAGCATCGCCAATCTATCAATTCCAATACCAAATGCATAACCTTGATATTTTTTAGTATCAATTTTTACATTTTTAAGAACATTTGGATGAACCATTCCACATCCTAAAATTTCTAACCATTTGTCTCCCTCTCCAATAACAATTTTTCCATCTTTTATTTCATAACCAATATCAACTTCAGCTGAGGGTTCAGTAAAAGGAAAATGACTAGGTCTAAATCTCATTTTAATTTTACTAACTTCAAAAAAATTTTTAACAAAATAATTTAAACATCCTTTTAAATGTCCCATGCTAATATTTTTATCTATATGTAATCCTTCAACTTGATGAAACATTGGTGCATGAGTTTGATCACTATCAGATCTATAAGTTCTACCTGGTGCAATAATTTTAAAAGGTGGTTGATCTTTAAGCATAGTTCTAATTTGAACTGGCGATGTATGAGTTCTTAACAATAATTCTTTTTTTTCATTTAAATAAAAAGTATCATGCATATCTCGCGCAGGATGTATTTCTGGCGTATTTAATGCTGTAAAATTATTATATTCATTTTCTACATCCGGACCTTCTTCAACACTAAATCCAATTTCAGAAAATATAGATGAAATTTCGTCAATTACTTGTGAAACTGGATGAATTTTTCCTTGAACAAAAGGTCTACCTGGCAGAGTTATATCTACTTTTTCTTTTTTTAATTTTTCATTTATTTCATTTGTTTCAATTTCTTGAATTTTTTTTGTAATTAAATTTTGAAGTTCATCTTTTATAGAATTAAGATCAGATGCAAACTTTTTTCTCTTACTTTCTTCAACTGATCCAAGTTTTTTAAATTGTGATGATATTAAACCATTTTTTCCGAATAGATCAGTTTTAATTTTATTAACTTCATTATGATCTATATTTTTCTCTAACTTTAAAATAAATTCATCTTTTATTTTTTTAATATCTGACATATTTACAGATTATTTCTTCGCTAAATAAAAACAATAGTGAAGATTAATTTAATGCAGACTGAGCTTTTTGCACGATTTTTTTAAAGGCTTCTGGACTATCATAAGCGATTTCTGCTAATATTTTTCTATCTAACTTAATCCCACACTTATTTAGACCATTGATAAATTTTGAATATGTTAAGCCTTCAGGTCTAACCCCAGCATTGATTCTCTGTACCCATAAAGATTTAAATTCTCTTTTTTTATTTCTACGATCTCTATAAGCATATTGCATTGCTTTTTCCATAGCTTGCCTGGCTACTCTAATCGTATTTTTTCTTCTACCCCATTGACCTTTAACAGCTTTTAAAACTTTCTTATGTTTAGCTCTACTTGTTACTCCTCGTTTAACTCTTGCCATTTTATCCTCTTAAACTGTAAGGCATGTATGATTTAACGATTTTACCATCTTGTTTTGACATTACGGTAGTGCCTCTTTGATTTCTAATTTGTCTATTTGTTCTTTTGATCATGCCATGTCTTTTACCCGCTTGAGCCATCACAACTTTACCTTTAGCTGTAATTTTAAATCTTTTTTTTGCAGAGCTTTTTGTTTTAAGTTTTGGCATAGTTTAGCGAGGTTATACAAATATTAAATAAAATTTACAACCTATATTATGGCCTATAAAGGCTGGATAACCATAATCATTTGTTTACCATCAAATTTAGGATACATTTCTACTTTGCCTGATAACTTAATATCTTCTTGAATTTTTTTCATTAAATCATGGCCGAGATTAGAATGTTGAAGCTCTCTACCCTTAAATCTAATTGTAAATTTTACTTTATCACCTTTCTTAAGAAACTTTTGAGCATTTTTTAGTTTAAAATTATAATCGTGAGATTCTGTAACTGGTCTTAATTTAATTTCTTTTAGCTCAACCTTTTTTTGTTTTTTTTTTGCTTTATTTGCTTTTTTTTGAGCATCATATTTATATTTTCCCATATCAATTATTTTACAAACAGGAGGCTTAGCATTTGGTGAAATTTCTATTAAATCTAAACCTTCTTCTTTTGCCATTGAGATCGCCTCATTAGTATTTAATATTCCTAAATTCTCACCACTACTTGCAATAACTTGTACCTCGGGTGAACTAATTCTATTATTAGCTTTTGGCCCTTTTGGCTTTGTTCTCCTTTGAAAATAATTTTGTTTAAAATCTGCCACTTAATATGAGGGTGCTTTATTTAAGGCGGAAATTTCTTTTAAAAATTTTTTTAATTGCATAGTTTCTTGTTTTTTAGAATCCAATCTTCTAATAGTTATAGTGTTAGAGTCAACTTCTTTTTTTCCACAAATAAGCAATAATGGTATCTTAGATAGTGAATGCTCTCTAATTTTATAATTTAGATTGTGATTTTTAAGATCTATTTTACAATTAATACCAACTTCTTTTATTTGATTATAAACTTCATTAGAGTAGCTATTAAATTCATCCGATACAGGTATTACCATTGTTTGCAAAGGTGTTATCCAAAAAGGTAACTTACCAGCATAATGTTCAATCAAGATACCTATAAATCTTTCTAAAGAACCAAATAAAGCTCTATGAAGCATTACAGGAACTTTTTTTGAACCATCTTTATCAACAAAAGATGACTCTAGTCTTTCTGGTAAATTCAAATCTACTTGAAGGGTACCACATTGCCAATCTCTACCTATAGCATCTCTAAGAACAAATTCAATTTTTGGTCCATAGAATGCTCCTTCACCTTTGTTAATACTATATTCAAGATTTGATGCTTTAATAGCTTTTAATAATGCTGCTTCAGATTTATCCCATACTTTATCATCCCCCACTCTTAGATCTGGTCTATCAGAATATTTTAAAATTACATTTTCAAATCCTAAATCTTTATAAATATCTAATATTAAATTTGTAACTGACAAGCACTCATCTGTAATTTGTTCTTCTGTACAAAATATATGTGCATCATCCTGAGTAAAAGCTCTAACTCTTAACAGTCCATGTAAGGATCCAGATGGTTCATATCTATGAACTTTTCCAAACTCAGATATTCTTAAAGGAAGATCTCTATAACTTTTTAATCCTTGATTAAAAACTTGTATGTGACCTGGGCAATTCATAGGTTTGATTGCAAATATTTTTTCATCTGGAGTTTTTGATGTGTACATATGTTCTCCAAATTTATCCCAATGTCCAGATTTTTCCCAAAGCGATCTATCTAAAATTTCAGGAGTATTTACTTCTTTGTATCCAGCACTATCTTGTTTTTTTCGCATATATGAAACTAATTTTTGAAATAGATTCCATCCTTTTTCATGCCAAAATACTGATCCTGGACTTTCTTCTCTAAAATGAAACAAATCCATTTCTTTTCCTAATTTTCTGTG
>MDSV01027035.1_pt1 | contig 10949 bp, 10 predicted proteins | sample 810851 | NCBI WGS metagenome assembly MDSV01 (sample SAMN05326640, study PRJNA326480) | marine metagenome | isolation source: seawater | place: Atlantic Ocean: North East | collected 2012 | reverse complement strand
CCATCACTGAATAAGTCTTACCCCACACTTCGTACTCAGGCCTGTTGCCGGTAGCACTGGGTTCCAGGGCAACCACTTTCGGGTTGGGAAGCTGGCGTAACTGACTGAGCTCCGCCCGGGATAGCGCGGGGGCCCTATCTTGTCCTGTGCCCGTAGGAATTGGATCGACCGCCACCCCCGTGCAGCCCGTAAGCACGGCAAATACCGCGGCCCACGCCAACCATCGCATCATGCTTGAGCTAGAAGTGAAGGTAGAACTCATTTACGTAGGGTCGAGGGTGCTCTCTCGGCGTTTACGAATCGCCTGACTTAACTGATAAACGGCCATCGCATAGAGCCGACTGTGGTTGTATCGCGTAATGACGTAGAAGTCATCGTAACCTAGCCAGTATTCGTTGCCGCTTTCTTGTTCCATGCGCATAAGGGTTGCAAGACGACTGTCGTCTTGCTCCGGGCCAACCTGAACCCCCATGGTGCGCCACTCGGCAACGGTGACAGTTGGCTTCAAACCACTATTGATTAAAGCCCTGAGTTCCGACGTTTCATCGCCGAGGGTCACTCGCTCGACCACGCCTTCAGCACCCCGCCAACCGTGCTCGGCAAAGTAATTGGCGACGCTGCCGATGGCATCGGTTTTATTGGCCCAAATATCGCGCACTCCGTCGCCGTCAAAATCCACGGCGTAGGCACGATAACTTGATGGGATAAACTGACCAAACCCCATGGCACCGGCATAGGAGCCCTGCATGCTTAACGGGTTTTTGCCTTCTTCCCGAGACAATAAAAAGTGTTGGGTGAGCTGGCCACGGAAAAACTCTGCGCGGGGTGGGTAGTCGAAGGCTAGGGTACTTAACGCGTCCACCACACCGAAATTTCCCATGATCCGCCCATAGCGGGTTTCGACACCAATAATGGCTACGATAATTTCCGGAGCGACCCCATAGATCTTGGCCGCGCGCTCCAGTGCTGCTTCGTTTTCGCGCCAAAAAATAATGCCCTGGCTTACCCTGGGTTCATCCACGAGGATCTTTCGATACTCGTGCCAAACTAACCGGCGCTCAGCTGGTCGGGACATCAGCTCAATGATCCGCTCTTGTTTGGATGCCTGGGCAAAAACCTCCTCAAGTGCCACCCGAGAAAACCCATGGGTTTCGACCAGTTCATCGATATAACCCTGCACTTGAGTGCGTGTCGCATAAGGCTCAGCCAGTGCAGAGAACGCGAGCAAGACACCACTAAAAAAAACTGCTGGTCGCGCGAAAATCCCTAACAAACGCGCCAAGAACGAAAAGCGCTGCCCGGATCCCACCCAAATAATTTGCATATATCTACCAAGCCTTGTGAGTGCGTACCGACATAATGACACCAAATCCTGCCATGAGCGTAATGGCGGAGGTCCCGCCATAACTGACCAAGGGCAAGGGCACCCCGACCACTGGCAAGATGCCACTGACCATTGCCACGTTGACGAAAACGTATACAAAGAATGTCAGCACGAAGGCACCCGCCAGCAGACGCCCGAATGTACTTCCTGCCTGAGAGGCCAGCCACAGCCCCCGCGCGATAATGAGCAGGTACATCAGCAACAGGAACGCGACGCCGACAAAGCCGAGCTCTTCGCCCATCACGGCCACGATAAAGTCGGTTCGTGCCTCGGGTAAAAAGTCGAGATAGCTTTGACTACCCTGAAAGAGGCCCTTACCGAAGAGCCCACCGGAACCAATCGCCGTGGTGGATTGAATAATATTCCAGCCAGCTCCTAGGGGATCGCTCTGAGGATCGAACAGGGTGAGCACGCGCTGGCGTTGATAGCCCTCGAGTACAAATTGCCATATCAGCGGTGCAGCGGCACTGATCGCAAGGCCAGCCCACAGCACCAAGCGCCAAGACAGTCCCGCCAACAGCAGTACCGAAAACCCCGCTCCGAACACGAGAATACTTGTGCCAAGGTCCGGTTGGCGACCAATAAGCAAGGCAGGCAACGTCATAATGACGAGGCAGGCTGCCGTATATTTCAGCGAGGGCGGCAAACTGCGCTTCTGCAGATACCAGGCCACCGCCATGGGTACCGCCAACTTCATCAGCTCGGAGGGTTGGAAACGAAAAAGCCCTGGAATTTCAAGCCAGCGCTGAGACCCTTTGACTGAGACGCCAAAAAAAAGCACGAGCAGAAGCAGGAGCATGCCAACAACATAAACCAGTGGCGAAATTCGCAGATAAAAATGCGGCGGTATTTGCGCCGCTACGATCAGCACAACGTACGCAACCGCATAACGCTGAATCTGCGCAGTATAAAGTGCCTCGTTGCCGTCCACGGCGCTGCGTAACACCACCAGCCCATAAACAATGACGACGGTCAGTAACCCGACCAAGATTGGATCAATGTGCAGACGAAAATACCAGCGAGAGGGTTTAGCCGCTGCACTATCGTAGGGCGATAACGTGCGCTGAAAATCTGCTTGGATCATCGGCGCTTACCGCTGCACCAGCATTTCTTGTTGCGCAACTCTCTCGGACTCCGCTTTTTGCATGTGTGCGTCTATGACTGCCCGCGCCACTGGTGCTGCGACTGAACTACCGCCACCGCCGTTTTCTACCAGCACAGCCAGCGCAATCGTCGGGTTCTCGACCGGTGCAAAGGCGATGAACCACGCGTGTTTACGATCAAATTCCGAGAGGGTCTCTTCGTCGTACTCTTCACCTTGACTGATCTCAACAACCTGGGCGGTGCCGGATTTACCGGCCATACGATAATCGATGTCTTGTCCAATGTAGGCCCAAGCGGTGCCATTGCCCCGAAAACCCTGATTGCCTCGGTGCACCACATCTTCTAGAGCAGCCACCATACTTTCCCAGTCCTGGGTCGATACCTGTTCCAAAGCGATTTGCGTCGACGGCAGCAAGGATTCCCCATCGCCTGACTCCGGCGCATCAATTCCTCGCATCATTCTTGGCTGCACCAAACGACCCCGGTTAGCCAGAGTCGCTGCAACAACCGCCATCTGCAGAGGGGTGGCCAGCAGATCGCCCTGACCAATACCCATATTGACTGAATCGCCAGGAAACCAAGGCAATCCCTTGGCGCCTTGCTTCCAGACTGGGTCAGGTAACAGGCCCGAACCGGCTGCGGGTATGTCTACCGACATGTCACGACCGAGCCCAAACTGCGCGGCAAAGTCCACCAAGTCTTGAACTGGGATTCGGCTCGCCAGGTCATAAAAATAGACATTCGATGAGCGGTAAATAGCGCGGCGTAAGTCCACCATCCCCTGTCCGCCAGAATTGTCCTTGGTCCAAGACCAATCGCGATATTCGCGCTCCTGACCAGGTAGCTGGAAGGCACCTCGATCCTCAATCACCGTATCCCACGTCGTCGCGCTTAAGCCAATTCCAGCAAGTCCAACGATCGGCTTAAACGTCGATCCCGGTGCGTACTGCCCATTGGTGGCGCGGTTGAATAGCGGCACGTACTTAGACGTACTGAGCGAGCCGAAAACTGCTTCGCTCATGCCAGTGACAAAAAAGTTTGGGTCATAGGCTGGCTGACTAACCATGGCCAAGACCCCGCCGTTGCGAGGGTCTAGGGCAACGACTGCCCCGCGGCGACCGGCGAGAGCGGCGACGCCAGCGCGCTGCAGATCAATATCTAAGTGTAGGTATAGGTCTTTGCCCGCGGTCGGACTCTGCACATCCAAGGTTTGACGCAATCGACCCAGCGCATCACTCTCGGCCTTTTGATAGCCCACCTGCCCATGCAGCGTGTCTTCGTAAAAAGCCTCAACGCCACGCTTACCGATAAATTCTGTGGCGCTATATTGCACCGGGTCCACCCGACGAAGATCCTCGTCGCTGAGCCGCCTTACCGATCCCACCGCGTGAGCCGCGATTTCGGCATAGGGATAGTGCCGCACAAGTCGGTTGACCACTTCGGTACCGGGCAGGAGGTGTCGATTTACCGCCAGTCGCGCTACTTGTTCTTCCGTGAGCGAGTCCACAACCACCAATGGGGCATCTGGACGCCTGCTCGACTCGACTCGAGAAATCATTTCAGAGCGCTGAGTGTTGGTAAGTTCCAGCAGCGACCCAATGCGTTCAAGGGATTGGGAGAGTTCTGGCATGTTGTCGATAACGAGCGCCAAGGATGAGGCGTTTTGATTATCGGCAAGCAGCCGACCATTGCGATCAAAGATCAGGCCACGCGGTGGCGCGAGGGTTTGAACACGAATGCGGTTATCGTCCGAGCGGCTTTTGTAGGTGTCGTGGTTCCAAAGCTGCAGTTCGAGCATGCGATAGATAAGCAATCCCAACATGAGAACGACGAGCACAAATAACGTCGTCGCTCGTCCGACGAAGAGCTCTACTTCGCGGTTTTGATCTTTTATCGAGAGTTCTGGTGCCAAGGTATTGTGCCTTGTTATTGCGGGACAGAGTGCCAGCAAAATTTAGATGCCGAATAATAGACCTTTGATTTTACTCAGATAATGGAGTTTTCGTGGAGATCACTGGCGATGATAAGGGTGACCAATACTGATACTCCATGCTCGATAAAGGGTTTCTGCTATCAGCACTCGTACTAGGTAGTGCGGGAAGGTGAGCGACGACAGCGACAGCTGTTGATCGGCGCGTTCGAGCAGCTCGGGAGCCAAGCCATTTGCGCCACCGACGATAAAGACCACATCCTTACCCAGCTCTCGCCAGCCTTCGAGTTCCCCCGCAAGCGCAGGACTAGAGTAATGCCTGCCCTTCTCATCTAGGGCGATCACCCAGTCGGAGGATTGAATCTTTTCAAGAATTTTCTTGGCCTCGAGTTCGTTGATCTTGCTCCTGTCTTGGTGGTGCTTGGGTGCAGCAATCTCCGTAAGGCTCAGAGGCATCTCCTTGGGCATGCGCTTAGCATATTCGTCGAAACCCTGGCGAATCCAAGCTGGGCATTTGTTACCGACTGATATCACCCGAAGCTTCATTGGCTAGGGTCGTTAGACTTCTGCTTCTTGATTGCTCAGGGTATCTGAGCTTTGCGGTGCATCGTCTGCGTCGTCTAGGTTGGACCATAGGCGTTCAAGCTCGTAAAAGCTCCGAGCCTCTTCGTTCATCACATGGACGATGATGTCGGCTAGATCCACCAAGACCCAATCGTAGCTTTCTCGACCTTCAATACCCAGTGGCTGGATACCAAGGGCTTTAGAAGATTCGTTTGCCGTATCGACTAATGCCTTAACATGCCTGTTAGATGTACCTGTTACCAACACCATGTAGTCCGTCATGGGGGTTAGTGCCGCCACATCCAGAGTAACAATGTTGACGCCCTTGAGATCCTCAAGAGCGGCAACAACATGATCTCGCAGTTCACTGGCTTTCAAATGATCCCTCCTTCGTGAGGTAAAGATGGTTTCGGTTGATATATGTCCAAACGCTAGCCGACAAGAGCGCCTCAGGGCTCTCTCCCGATTGAGCAAGACAGCGCACCTGGGTCGCTGAAATGTCGAGCATGGGAATGGGAAGAAATACGATACTGCCCGCGCGCGAAGTATCTAAGGATTCAGCCTGAAGCCGATGCTGAAAAGACGCCAGCTGTTGGTCTACTGCGGTGGGCTGTCCAGGTCTTTGCACGACGATCAGGTGAGCGAATTCCACCAGGGTCTGCCAATTTCGCCAGGTCGGCAGGGTGAGGTAGGAATCCATTCCCATGATCCAGCACAACTGGGATCGAGGGTACCGCGCACGGAAATGCTGCAGGGTATCGATGGCGTATGAGCAACCCGGGCGCTGAAGCTCGGTGTCGTCGGCAACCAATGCTGAATGCTCGTCACAAGCGAGCTTGAGCATTTTCCAACGATGGGTATTCGCCGTATTCGGTTGATCGCGGTGCCCGGGGCGGGCAGACAGTACCATGTGCACATGATCAAGCTGCAAATCATGCTTCACTGCCAACGCTGCATGGATATGGCCAAGATGCACAGGGTCGAAGGTGCCACCGTAGAGGCCAATTCTCATAGGCAGATCCAATCGAGAAGCGACTCACGCTGAGAAACATAGAACAAACCGCTAGGCGCCGTATCGCGCACAATGCTGTGAGCGCTAGCGATGACGGATTTCTCCATGGCCATAAACGACATATTTTTGGGAGGTAAGGCCCTCAAGGCCTACCGGGCCACGAGCATGTATTTTGTCCGTGGAGATTCCAACCTCAGCCCCTAGGCCGTATTCGAATCCATCGGCAAATTGCGTGGAAGCGTTGACCATGACCGAGGCCGAATCCACCTGACCGATAAATGCGCGCGAGTGTGTGTAATTTTCTGTGACGATCACGTCAGTATGCTGGGACCCATATTCGTTAATATGACTAATGGCTTCCTGCAGATCATCAACTATGCGTATGGCCAATATGGGACCAAGGTACTCTTCAACCCAGTCTGCTTCGGTGGCCCCGCGCATTGAGACAGACTGCTGTGCCCGCTCACATCCGCGCAGCTCAATGCCAGCGTCCTGCAGCTTGGCCGCCAGGGGCGGCAATACCTGATACACGATGTCAGCGTGAATCAACAACGTTTCTAGTGCGTTACATACCGCAAGTTTTTCCACCTTCGAGTTGAAGGCAATGGCAACGGCCATTTCAGGATCAGCCTCGGCATCAATGTAGACATGGCAAATGCCGTCGAGATGCTTTATTACCGGGATTCGCGATTCACTGCTGATTCGCTCGATCAAGCCCTTGCCCCCGCGAGGCACAATGACATCGATATGTTCATGCAGCTTAAGCAACTCGCCCACTGCGGCTCTATCTGTGGTGTTTAATAACTGCACGGTAGCACTGGGCAAGCCTGCGGCTTCTAGGCCTTGCGTCACACAGGCGGCAATGGCCTGATTGGAATGAAAAGCCTCAGAGCCACCCCGCAAAATGCAGGCATTGCCTGACTTTAGGGAGAGGCTTGCAGCATCGACGGTAACGTTGGGACGCGACTCGTAAATCATCGCGATTACACCAAGTGGCACACGCATCTTGCCGATTTGAATACCCGTGGGTCGGTAGCTGAAATCACTCATCTCCCCAACGGGATCTTTCAACGCCTCAACCTGCAGAATGCCTTCGATCATTTGATCGATGCCTTTGTCATTCAATAGCAGGCGATCAATCAGAGGTTGATCGATACCGTTTTTTTCAGCGGCAGCCATATCCTTCGCGTTTTCATCACGAATCGGCACCCGCGCCCCATCAACCGCAGCAGCGATTTGTTTTAGCGCGTCTGATTTCGTCGCCGCACTGGCGCTGCCGATAATGCGTGAAGCTGCTCGGGCGCGGCGTCCCACGTCTGTAATGTATGAAGCGATTTCGTTTGTCATGCCGACATTATAGGGACATTCCTACGCACCACCACCCAGGTGCACTGACGCACATTCTGCGCCCCAGGCGAACTGGCTCAGTTGGAGAGCTGCTTAATGATCTCCTGCAGTTCCGACAGGCGCTCCGATGGGTTCGACATTTCTAGCAGCCACTGTTTTAGCTCTGGCGCAACGGGCAGAAGATCCGAAAGCCGATGACTCACTGAGCGATCCTCGGCCAAGTCGACCTGAGGATCGAGCTCTTTTATCAGCGGGTGTGACAGTAGGTCTTTGAGCACATTTGTCAGTGTTTCGTAGGAATCTGGTAAAGGGTTTGCGGGCTCATGCAGCGAGCGAACGTCGGCACGAACAAGGCCATCAGCCTCGACAGAGGTGCGCAGCACCGAAAATTTTTCACCGCCTCGGGCCACAATGCCCAGCAGGCCATTGTCTGCTTGGTCAAAATCGATGATATGGGCTTCGGTACCCACATCATATATTTGCGGTGTTTTTGACTGATCACCAGCGTCTTTGACATCCAGCACATCTGATCCGTCTTCCAGGAGCACCACGCCGAATGCCCTAGATTCACGCATACACCAGCGCACCATATCGACGTAGCGTGGCTCAAAGATGCGCAGAGGCAGCGTGCCTCCGGGAAACAAAACAGTGCGCAGCGGAAAGAGGGGCATATTGATCAGACGCGTGACGTCCGGGTCATCTGGCCCAGTCCTCATACCGCCTGTCGGGTCTATTTGATCCGTCATAACCCACCTCCTGATGTTAGTATCCTCCGCGCCCGAACCCGCAGGACCGTGCATGGACTGGATACAAGTCGTTCTATTGAGCCTGATTCAAGGCTTAACCGAGTTTCTTCCCATATCTAGCTCTGCACACTTGGTGCTACCAGCTCAGCTCACGGATTGGCCGGATCAGGGGTTGGCCTTCGATGTTGCCGTGCACTTCGGGACGCTACTCGCCGTAATTGCCTACTTTCGACAAGATTTGCTTCAGATGCTAGCAGCATTTACCCGAGCACCGGCAATGCTGTCCAACCTTGGGTGGAGGCCAACCCTCCAGCAAACGGCGGCTCACGATGAGCACCTGGATCTGGTCTTTAAGCTCGCCCTGGCGACGCTACCCGTGGTGATCGTTGGTTTTGCTACCAAGGACATCATCGAGGCAAATCTGCGTACGCTGAGCGTGATTGCAACCACCACGATACTATTTGCCGTCGTTTTATGGATTGCCGATCGGCGACCGGGCAGCCGCAGTCTTGCTAGTTGGTCGGATACCGTTTGGATTGGATTGGCGCAAACTTTGGCCTTGGTGCCCGGCACATCACGTTCAGGTATCACGATCGCCGTTGCGCTGCTGGTGGGCCTAAATCGAGTCGCTGCCGCACGCTTTTCTTTTTTGCTCGCCATACCGACGATTGCGGGTGCGCAATTGCTGCTGACCCTAGACCTGATGTCTGAAGGCAACTCCGTCGATCTGGCACCCATCGCAGTTGGCGGCCTAATAGCCTTTGCCAGCGCCTATCTGAGCATTCACTTTTTTATTCGATTGCTCGATCGCTTCGGCATGATGCCCTATGTGATCTACCGTCTGGTGCTGGGCAGCGTTTTGTTTTGGATCGTCGCCGGCGCCTAGGCCAGGTATCTAGAACGGGATATCGTCCTCGAAGTCATCGTCCGACAGACTTGCGCCCGTTGCCGCTGCTGCGCCCCCAGCGGGGCCAGCATTTTGCGAGGCACCAAAGCCACTGGGCGGACTGGCAAAGCCGTCATTCGGTGCAGAGCCGCCGCCAAAGCCGCCGTCGCCCATGCTGCCTCGACTGTCCAGCATTTGCAGTTCCCGGGCGTTGATTTCGGTTCGATACTTCTTTTCACCGTTGGCTTCCCAGCTTGAGGTTCGCAAACTGCCCTCGATGTAGACCTTTGAGCCTTTGCGCAGGTACTCGCCGGCAATTTCAGCCAATCGCGCAAAACACACTACATTGTGCCATTCGGTTCGCTCTTGCTGCTCACCGCTCGTGCGGTCTTTCCAGCTCTCAGAGGTTGCAATGCTAAACCGAGTCACCGCACTGCCATTTTGCGCGTAGCGGGTTTCTGGGTCTCGGCCCAAGTTGCCAATCAGCATGACCTTGTTGATGCCTCTCGCCATTGTTGTCTCCGAAGAAAGTTCGACTTGCTAGTGTAGTGCAAAGCCGTTGGCCACCCAATCGCAAATATGCGTTGTTCGATGTACGCCTTATGACTACGGAAGCTAATGTCTGGCTTACGCGATGTCGGCGATCTTGCTGCGCTTGCATGATCAAGCTATGTTGCGTCTCTTTTTGCTGCCACGAGTACCCACGTCTTGGATACGATCGCTGTCCGCGGTGCACGCACCCACAACCTCAAAAATATCGATCTGGACATACCGCGGGATAAGCTCGTAATCATTACCGGCCTCTCGGGGTCTGGAAAATCGTCCTTAGCCTTCGACACCCTTTATGCCGAAGGGCAGCGTCGGTATGTAGAGTCTCTGTCGGCCTATGCCAGGCAATTCTTATCCATGATGGAAAAGCCCGATGTCGATCTGATCGAAGGCCTGTCACCTGCGATTTCAATTGAGCAAAAATCTACCTCTCACAATCCCCGCTCAACCGTGGGCACCATTACCGAGATTTATGACTACCTGCGCCTACTCTTTGCGCGCGTAGGCGAACCGCGATGTCCGACTCACGATTTACCGCTGGATGCACAAACCGTCAGCCAGATGGTGGATCAGGTCATTCAGGGTATGCCTGATCAACGCATCATGGTGTTGGCACCAGTCATCAATGAACGTAAGGGCGAACACCTGCACGTATTCCAGGAACTCATTGGTAACGGTTTCGTGCGTGCACGCATAAACGGTCTAGTGGTGGATTTGGACGATGCGCCGGCCCTAGACAAAAACAAAAAACACACCATTGAGGCTGTGGTGGACCGGGTTCGCGTGAAGGACGACATTGCTCAGCGTCTGGCCGAGAGTTTTGAAACCGCACTGAATTTATCTGACGGCGTCGCCCATGTGATTGATATGGATGACGATGCGCTGCCGGCAACCATATTCTCCGCTCGCTTTGCCTGCCCTACCTGCGGCTATTCGATTGCAGAGCTTGAACCAAGAATGTTCTCTTTCAACAATCCTGCTGGCGCCTGCACCAGTTGCGACGGACTTGGCGTGACCCAGTTTTTTGATCCGGACCTTGTGGTGGCTGATGACGAGCTAACCTTGGCCGAGGGTGCCATTCGAGGTTGGGACCGCCGCAACGTTTACTACTTCCACATGCTCAGCTCAATCGCCGAGCACTACGGTTTTGATGTGGAAGTGCCATTCAACAAGCTCAGCAAAAAACACCGCGAGATAATCCTCAACGGCAGTGGTCGCCAACGAATCGACTTCAGCTACGTCAATGATCGCGGTGATATCATCAAACGCACTCATCGATTTGAAGGCGTCTTACCCAATATGGCGCGCCGATTCCGCGAAACGGAATCCAGCATGGTGCGAGAAAACCTGCAAAAGTTCATGCGGGTAACACACTGCCCCAGCTGCGCGGGAACCCGCCTGCGAGAAGAGTCGCGCCACGTCTTTGT
>MDSV01099158.1_pt1 | contig 10950 bp, 8 predicted proteins | sample 810851 | NCBI WGS metagenome assembly MDSV01 (sample SAMN05326640, study PRJNA326480) | marine metagenome | isolation source: seawater | place: Atlantic Ocean: North East | collected 2012 | reverse complement strand
GATAGATATGTTCTAGGTACTTGTCCAATTTGTGGAAATGAAGACGCCCGTGGAGACCAATGCGATTCTTGTGGTTCCACTTATGAAGCGCATGAACTGAAGAATCCCAGGTCCAAATCTAATCCGAATTCCCAGATTGAAATTCGTGATACCGAGCATTTGTTTTACCAACTAAATGAATTTCAATCAGAATTAGAAATTCATTCCTCAAATAGACAACAAACCTGGAAGCCTAACGTTAGAGCTATGACTAGAAATTGGCTTAATATGGGTCTTAGACCACGAGCGGTAACTAGAGATTTGGAATGGGGAATTGAAGTTCCGATTAAAGATATTGAGTGGGCCAATAAACGTGTATATGTTTGGTTTGAAGCGGTACAAGGGTACTACACCTGTGCAAGAATTTGGTCAGAAAGGTTTGCTTCAAATCACCCAGATGGAGACTCTGCATGGGAAAATTGGTGGATAGATAAACCGGGTCAATCCCTGAAACATATCTATTTCATGGGGAAGGACAACATCCCATTCCATACAATTATTTGGCCTGCGATATTGATGGGATTGAATCGCTCAAGAGATCAAAATGAACTATTGCATCTAGAAGATAATGTAGCTGCCAATGAATATCTAATGCTTCAAGGAGGACAGTTTTCTAAATCAAGAAAACATGGAGTTTGGTTACCAGCATTCCTTGAGAGATATGACCCTGATTCGTTAAGATATTACCTAACAATCAATATGCCAGAAGGTCACGATACAGACTTCCGCTGGGAAGATTATGTCGAGCGGGTGAATAATGAATTAATTGGTAATTATGGCAATTTTGTCCACAGAGTGTTGACGCTTGCGAATAGATTAGAATCGAATACTTCGAACCCATTAATCGAATTTGATAATTCTGAGATTCATCAAGAATTTTATGATAAAATACGCATGTGCTTTCAATCCGCTATTGATTCAATGGAACGACAAAGATTCAAAGAAGCCCTGAGACATATCATGAATATTGCACAATCAGGAAATTCGTATCTTCAACATGCTGAACCTTGGTCCTATCTGAACAAGGAAGATTCAGAACAGAGAATTAATTCACTCAGTTCATTATCTGCTTGTTGGAGGGCCTGCCGTTCTTTAGCAATTTTAACGGCTCCGTTCATGCCTTTCCAAGCAGAGAAATTATGGACAAGTCTAGGGGAATCAGGGCAAGCAGCAGATCAATTATGGGAAACTGCTTTGGAATTTGACAATCCACTAAATTGGTCTGCACAGCAACCAAAAGCGTTGTTTTCAAAACTAGACCTAAATGAAATACTCAAGAACGAAGCCGACATAGCGAGCCCTGATACTCAGGAGGCGTCACATATCGAATTCGAAGATTTCATGAAAGTCGAAATGAAAACGGGGAAAATTACCAATGTAGAAAATCATCCAAATGCAGACAAATTATACGTTGTTACCATAGAGGATGGACCAGATTCCACAAGAACCGTTTGTGCTGGGCTAAAATCCCACTATTCTGTGGATGAACTAGTTGGAAAATCGGTCGTTTTTGTAGCTAATCTCAAACCTAGGAAATTACGAGGAATTATGTCTGAAGGTATGATGTTGGCCGCAGAGGATTCTGAAGGGAAAGTAACACTTCTAACAACCGATTCCGATATAGGTGCTGGTTCGGGTATTCGCTAATCGTTAGTTGGTTTATCGAAGAACTCCCATTGAACCTCTGCTAACTCTTGATTTGTCCTTGCTTTTGAGTAGGCATCCAATGGTAGTTCATTGAGTCGGAAAAATTCGTCTCCGAATTTAAATGGTTTCAAGATATTCTTAGCTTGCTCCCATCTATCAAAAATAGTGAGACAAACGGCAAATGCCTCGACATTCGATAATCTACCGGGTTTACCCCATGATACAGGATTTGCTGCTAATACTACTGGTAGTGTCCTCCCCTCAAGATTAGTGTATTTTTGCAATAGTTCTATTGAGGGTTCAATTTCTTTCCAAGAGCAATCTAAACTTACTATTGCAGAACCACGAGATATGGTTTTTGCATCATCCGGTCCAATCAATATTCCGGATAATGGATCCAATAATATTCCTCTTTTAGGGGACTTTCTGATGTCATTATGTAAGATACAATCACCGTATCTAGCAGATTTACGACTGGTACATTTTTTGGGATCATCTTGATTCAAATGGATTACATGTAAAGGAATCTCATGCAAATCATTCCCTCCGTGAAAATAGGTCATCATATGCGTCTCCAATTGTCATATTCCTGCCTCCTGTCGTTGAAGCATGTCGGGAATTCGAAGCGGCTGATTCAATGAAAAGTTCCACATCTAGTACTTTCTCTATTTTTTTGATTAAAGCATCGGTTGGCCGATTACCATTTTCTGTCCTTTGTACTATATTCAATCTCTCATTCATACGCCTTGCAAATTCTCGTTGGTCCCAACCTTTGGCCTCTCTGGCTTGTTGAATCCTTTTATGAAAATTCGGAGCCAATTCCTTATCTGAATTTAGCATAATGTTCGGGCCGGAAATTCTGGTTTGCGTTGAAGGTTTATCAGATGTTATCCGATTGGGTGTTGGAACTGGTTTCGTAAGACCTAGTCTATCTATACAACGATTACAGGCATCTACTCGGGCTCCTGACGTTGAAGTCTTGTAGGTGGAAACATTGTCAGTGCCACATAGTTCGCATGTACCCATATTCTCTGGGAATAGTTACTGGTCATCATATCTACCTGTCGGAAGAGTCAAAACATTTCGATGTCAACCAAGGTTAATGAGCGCTGATTCTGGAGTGGACGAAAGAGGAAGCAATTCACTGCACCCGAACGTTATAGAGTTAAGAAAAATCATCAATGACTTAACAAGTAATTCTCAGGAATTGCTCACTGAAAAGCTGTTTTTAGAAAATGAGGTTAACCAATTAAAAAAGCGCGCATCAAGATTAGATGATGAGATTAGAATATTGAAAGAACCTCCTTTTATCGTAGGTTTTATCCAAGATATAGTCGAAAGTGAAGCAATAGTCCGAAGTTCTAACGGAACAATCTTTCAAGTTTCTATCAATCCTCGAATAGATCATGAGTTACTTAAACCAGGGGCTAGAGTTTCCTTAAATCAAGATACATTGGCTATTATTGAAGTCCTAAATGATGGATGGGATCCACTTGTATCGACTAGCGAGATAGTCGAAAAACCCAAAACGACATTTGACGACATCGGCGGAATGGAGGCAGAAATTCTATCGATAAGGCAAGCAATAGAATTACCCTTAACTAAACCAGAGGCATTTGAAAAAATGGGACTAACTCCCCCCAAAGGTGTTCTATTAACGGGCCCACCAGGTACTGGGAAGACGATGTTGGCGAAGGCAATTGCAAATTCTACATCAGCCACTTTCCTAGGTTTAGTAGGTTCAGAATTAGCTCAAAAGTACATTGGAGAAGGGGGTCGGTTAGTCCGAGAATTATTTGATTTGGCTAAAGAAAAAGCACCGGCAATTATTTTCATTGATGAAATTGATTCTATCGGTTCTAAAAGGTTGGATTCCTCAACATCAGGAGATAGGGAAGTTCAGCGGACATTAATGCAATTATTATCTGAAATGGATGGCTTTGAATCAACAAAAAACGTCAAGATTATTGCTGCTACAAACCGTCCAGAGTTACTGGATAAGGCATTGCTTAGACCGGGTAGATTCGATAGAATTATTGAGATTGGACTACCTGATAGTACAGCACGCAATAAAATCCTCAAAATCCAAACAAAAAATATGCCTCTAAGCAAATCAATAAATTTGAAACAGATTGCAAATAAAACAGAAGGATTTAGCGGTGCAGAATTGAAGGCATTGGTTATGGAAGCGGGGATGAAAGCAATATCTGAAGGGGAAGAATCAGTCTCGGATACCGACTTCTCTCTCGCATTATCCATTATCGAAGAAAACAGAAAAGATCCTCTGAGAAATAATCATGAAGGTCTGTATGGTTAATGACAAGGCTCATCAATGGTAATTTTGCCATGAAGACGATGGAACACCGCCTTGTTGAGTGCGTACCTAATTTCAGCGAAGGCAAAGATAGTACGATTATTGATTCAATCGTTCAGCCAATCATAGATAACAAATTTGTTACTTTGTTAGATATTGATATGGGTAGTGATTTCAATCGTACTGTTGTCACAATGGTGGGCGAACCAGAATCAGTATTACAGACGGTTGTAGAATGTACTTCGATAGCATTGGAACTCATCGATATGCGTCTGCATTCAGGGGAACATGCAAGGATGGGTGCAGTTGATGTTGTTCCTTTTATTCCCATCAAAGGAGTAACCATGGAAGAGTGCATTGATTTATCCAATAGATATGCAAAATCTGTATCTGATAAACATTCTTTGCCGGTTTACCTATATGCTAATTCAGCAAGGTATCCTTCACGGGTGCGTTTACCAGATATTCGTAAAGGAGAATATGAAGGCTTACAAGAAAAAATACAATCTCCAGATTGGGTTCCAGATTTCGGTCCAGCTGAGTTTCAACCCACAATGGGTGCTACTGCCACAGGTGCTAGGAATTTCCTTATCGCGTACAATGTTAATCTCAACACGAGTAATAAATCAATGGCTAATACAATTGCATCAAAGATACGGTCTAGTGGGGTGATTGTAAAAGACGAGGATGGTGAAACTGTACGAGATGAAAATGGGATCGTTCAACGGATACCAGGAATGTTCGATAAATTACAAGCTGCTGGTTGGATGTACAATGAAGCGACGGCCCAGGTTTCTATGAATTTGTTAGATTATTCAGTTACAGGATTACATGATGTAACGGAAACGATCAAAGTCGAAGCTTCCAAAATAGGATTAGAGGCAATAGCAGGTGAATTAGTTGGATTGGTGCCTTTGCAAGCAATATTGGAGGCTGGTATACACTATTCAGATACAAACATAAAAGATGTTAAGTCCCTTGTTCAAAACGCCATTGATGGCTTGATGTTAGACAAGTTAGAATCATTTGACCCGCATGAAAATATTATCGAATGGGCTATAGGAGGGGGAAAAAATGAATGATGGATATTTAGAGATACTGAGTTCTATATCCTCCTCAAAACCTACACCTGGTGGGGGGACTGTTGCGGCATTGACCTTGGCACACGGCCATTCACTTTCTGTTATGGTTTCACGACTTACCGTAAAAAGTGATAAATGGATTGACGGACATAATGTAGCAAATATGATAATTTCAAAATCGGAAGAAAATATTTCTAGGTGCATAACATTAGCAATCAATGATTCCAGTGCTTTTGATGGAGTTATGGAGGCGTATAGATTACCTAAAGATGAAGAGGATTCGAATGTTAGATCAATTACAATTAGGCAGGCTACAATCGACGCTGCCAAAGCACCATTAGAAACAATGAAATTCAGCCTTGAGTTTTTACTATCATTAGTTGATTTAGCAAAGGAATGTAATGCCAACGCACTAACAGATTTAGCTTCAGCAGCGGAACTAGGATTTTCTGCATGTAAAATGGCTGAATTTAATGTGAGAATCAACATAGATCACCTGTCTGGAGACGACATAGATCTCGTGCAAACATCTTCACAAAATATACTCACAGAATGTAATCAAGTAATGAATGAGATTATCCCATTATACACAAACAGACTAGGTTGGTGAATATATGATAGATTTTGGCGAAGGAATACCAAAGGTATTGCCAAACAAGAAACCACTAGACAAAACGGTTTCTCACGCACCTATTCGCCCTCAAGTATTGAATGAATCAGAGAGGATTTTGGCTGTTTCGAACGCATTGAGGTATTTTCCGACAGATTGGCATGAAGAGTTAGCCGCTGAATTTATCTCTGAATTAGATGAATATGGTCATATCTACATGTATAGATTTCGACCTGATTACGAAATTTATGCAAGGCCAATTTCCGAATATGAAACCAAAACACCAGAAGCAGCGTCTATGATGTTAATGATTCAAAATAATCTAGACCCACGGGTAGCGCAATTTCCTCATGAATTAGTTACATACGGCACTAATGGGTCAGTTTTCCAAAACTGGGCACAATATTTGCTTACTATGCAATATCTAACCAATATGCAAGAAGATCAAACGCTTGTAATGTATTCCGGCCATCCAATGGGACTTTTCCCTTCTTCAAAGGATGCACCGACTGCCATAGTAACTAACGGAATGGTGATTCCTAACTATTCCACTCAGTCGGATTATGAACGTATGAATGCCCTCGGAGTTTCCCAATACGGTCAAATGACTGCTGGGTCTTACATGTACATTGGCCCTCAAGGAATAGTTCATGGTACTACAATCACGATACTAAATGCGGCTAGGAAATATCTTGACTTACCGGATAAATCCGACCTTGGAGGGGTATTGTACGTCACATCTGGATTAGGGGGTATGTCTGGAGCCCAGGCTAAAGCGGCCGTAATCGCTGGAGCAGTTTGTATCATAGCCGAAATTGACCCCATAGCCGCCAATAAAAGACACCAGCAAGGGTGGCTAACAGAACTATATGATGACTTAGAAAAAGTAACTTCGCGCTCTAAAATAGCAGTTGAAAATAAAGAAGCGATGTCGATAGGTTACCTCGGTAACATAGTGGATCTACTTGAATATCTTGTCGAACAGAATATCACCCCTCATTTAGCTAGCGATCAAACCAGTTTACATAATCCATGGTTGGGTGGATATATGCCCGCAGGGATTACTTTTGAACATGGGAGAGAGATGATTATCAATAATCCTGATGGCTTCAAAGATGAGGTCAAGAAGACTCTTAGAAAACACGTTGAATATGTAAATCAGTTAACAGAACGTGGTACAATATTCTGGGATTATGGAAATGCGTTTCTACTCGAATCCAGTAGAGCTGGGGCCGATGTTGTCGAATCCGACGGCTCATTCCGATATCCTTCATACGTTGAGAATATTATGGGACCTATGTGTTTCGATTATGGTTTCGGCCCATTCCGTTGGGTTTGTACCTCTGGAACGAATGAAGATCTCCGAATTTCAGATAAAATCGCATCCGATATATTACGGAAATTAGCGAAGGGCTGCAAGCCAGAAATTGCAACTCAGTATCAAGATAATATTCGTTGGATCGAGGAGGCAGAAAACCACGATTTAGTCGTGGGTAGTAAAGCCAGAATTTTGTATGCTGACGAACAAGGGAGATTACAAATAGCACTCGCATTCAATCGGGCTATACAGGAAGGAAAAATTAGTGCGCCAATAGTCCTTGGCAGAGATCATCATGATGTAGGTGGTACAGATAGCCCTTACAGAGAAACTGCAAACATCAGAGATGGTTCAATGTTCACAGCGGATATGGCCATCCATAACTTCGTTGGAGACTCATTCCGAGGGGCAACTTGGACCAGTATCCATAATGGTGGCGGAGTTGGATGGGGTGAGGTGATAAATGGAGGATTCGGTATGTACATCGATGGAAGTCCAGAATCCGAAAGTAGCATCCATTCTATGATTTCATGGGATGTAATGAATGGTCTTGCCCGTAGGTCTTGGGCTCGAAATATTGGTGCTATTTCTACTGTCAAGGAAGCACGTCAATTAGACCCTAAATTAGTAGTCACAATTCCAAATTTAGTCGATGAACAACTACTAAACAACCTAATCGAGAGTCTCGATGACTCTATTTGATATTCCTTGTTCGCTAATACGTGGCAGACATCGAGATTGATGGGCACTCATTGACCATTGAAGCAGCAATATCCGTTGCAAATGGTTACAATACTGCAATACTGTCGGATTCTGCCCGCTCACGTATGGAAGAATCTCGAAAAGGCGTTGAAAAGATAATCCAATCTGGAGAAGTTGTTTACGGGATAAATACAGGATTTGGGGCAATGTCTTCTGTTAGAATTTCAGCAGATGATCTTGAACAACTGCAAACGAACCTGATCAAGAGTCATGCCTGTGGTGTTGGAGATTTGATGGACCCCCAGCATGTTCTGTTAATGATGGTCTTTCGTGCTAATTCACTAGCAAAGGGCGTTTCTGGTATACGTCCAGAAATCGTTGACTTACTGCTTAATATGGTTAACAATGGAATAGCCCCTGTTATTCCTCGTATTGGTTCGTTGGGAGCTTCGGGTGATTTGGCCCCCCTATCTCATATGTCATTAGCAATACTGGGAGAGGGGAATTCCATGGTTCGAAGGGAATCTGAGTGGGTCACATTACCTAGTTTAGAAGCATTACATAACGTTGGCTTAGCGCCCACGCCACTTGCCGCTAAAGAAGGGTTATCATTGATTAACGGAACTAGCCAAATGTGTACTTATTTGGCGCTGACAATAATGAATCTCGATAAACTAGTATTTGCAGCTGATGCCTCTGCCGCCACTTCCTTGGAGGGGATAAAAGGTTCACATAGCCCCTTTGACAAGCGCATTCATGATAATCGGCCACAAATAGGGCAATCAATTTCAGCCGCACGAATTAGCGCATTTCTAAGGGGCTCAGAAATCGAAATTTCACATGCAAATTGTGATAGAGTTCAGGACGCCTATTGTTTTAGATGCGCTCCACAAGTTCATGGGCCCGTTATTGACCTGCTAACAGAGACTAGAAGGATGTTGGAAATAGAAATTAATAGTGCTACAGACAACCCCTTGGTGTTTACAAATCAAGAAGAAATCGATGTCATCAGTGGTGGGAATTTTCACGGTCAAAATCTAGCATTGGCTAGTGACTCTATTGCGATTGCATGTCATGAATTGGCCAGTATTTCCGAAAGAAGGATCAACCAAGTATTAGATCCGCAATGGAGTGGCCAAATTCCATTCTTAGCGAAGAACGAGGGATTAGAAAGTGGCTATATGATAATTCAGTATGTTGCTGCCGCATGCATAGCGGAATTACATTTATTGGCCAATCCGGTGACAACCTCCAATGTACCAGTTAGTATGGGTAAGGAAGATCACGTTTCTATGGGTGCTACAGGTGCTTTCCGAAGTTTACAATCTACCGCCTTACTATCTCAAGTATTGGCTAACGAATTTATTTGCGCGACGGAAGCACTCGATAGAACCCCCCACCCCCCTGGGGAAGGTGTTGCAGAAATTGTTCGATGGGTGAGGAAATATGTTAACCAATATGATGGAGATGCGGTAATGAGTGAAGAATGCACTATCTTGAGTAACAAGTTACTTCATGGTGGGCTTCAGGAAGTATTTGGGTGAGTGTATGCAAAATAAATTGCATATGGAACATCATCCAGGTACCAATCCTAAACCATTCAAAACCATCATCACTGGATTTGAGAATGAACATGCGCTGTTAAAATCGACATACTGTTATCCACGAGGTGGCGGCCAGCCAGGCGATACTGGGACTTTGGCGGCAGGTGACCAATTTTCACAAATTGGAGAGGTATTACCCGGTGAAATGATTCTCCATCCTTTAGACGAACCAGATAAGTTCAACGTAGGAGATGAAGTAATATGTTCAATCGATCAAAACCGACGAAATCAACATGCTCAGATGCATACAGCTCAGCACATTGTGTCAGCATTAGCAGAAGATATCTGGGGCGCAGAAACAGTCGGAAATCAATTATCGATAAACAATTCTAGAGTTGACCTGTTATTCGAAGATAAATCCCTATTCGATTCAGAGGAATTAGTCTCACAGGTTAATGATATTCTCAATAAGCAAATCCGAGTAAATATCCATGAATGGAATCGAGAGGAGATAATGGGGCATGAACAAATGCGCCACACAAAATTCATGGACAGAATTCCAAAAACGATATCTAATCTTAGAGTAGTGGAAGTTGAAGGGGTAGACCTATGTCCATGTGCCGGTACACATGTTGACAACACTTCCAATATACCTGACATACAATTTCTTACAAAGAAGAACAAAGGTAAGGGTAGAATTAGATTTTCATATTCATTTGTAAAATAAAATAAGGTGAAATAAATCATCTGGTGGGCTCGGCAGGAATTGAACCTGCGATCTTCGCCATGTCAAGGCGACGTCATAACCCCTAGACCACGAGCCCAGAATAACTCGGGGATTCTATTCTCCCAAATGAATGATTCTCCGTGAGTCGTTCTGACTAGGATATGATTTTTGATATAGATCCTGTACAATCTTTCGAGCTACAATCGCCACTTACTCTTATTCTACCATTAGACATAGTTGTCTTAACAGGATTATCGATGACTCGCGAGTGTTTACATTTCATGCAGTATCCGGTAACAGCCTCAGTCATGGATGCCTCTTGGAACTCATTCATATCAACCCGTCTATCTAAGGTTAAATTGTAGTTTCTAGACCATATTCGCATAAACGACACACTGCAAGCCTGTTATTCACATTTGTTTCAATACAAGGGCCGATAACCATGATTATCAGAGAGGCGTATAGCCACTAATAGTATGAGGAATACACAATATATGCAAAACTAATAATTTGAAGTATAGATAGTAAATTGAAATTTTTGAATGATTAGGATAAGTAAGCGTTATTATTTATGGTGAATCATTTCACCCATTGCTAATTTACAATCTCACCGGATTTTATCGTTTTGTAAATTGGATTGTCGCCTGGCATTTGGCACCAAGCGTCAATGTATTGTGAATCAAGTAATACCAAATCAGCAGGCCCTCCTTCCCTGATTGATCCAGTTACTTGTCCAGAAGTAGTATCGAGTAGTGTTGTAGCCGGATTCCTAGTAACTGCAACTAATGCTTCCATAGGTGAGAGGCCCAATCTATGTGTTGCTAGGCTTCCTACAAATGGTATAGAGAGAGTCCTGCAGTTTGGATTAAAATCCGTAGCTAAAGAAAAGGGCCAATTATTTTCAATACATTGTCTTAATGGAGTTTCAAGATCGTGTCCCAAGATGTAAGGCGTGCCTGGTAGGAAG
>MDSV01029212.1_pt1 | contig 10950 bp, 16 predicted proteins | sample 810851 | NCBI WGS metagenome assembly MDSV01 (sample SAMN05326640, study PRJNA326480) | marine metagenome | isolation source: seawater | place: Atlantic Ocean: North East | collected 2012 | reverse complement strand
TGGCAATCAGGTTTCTCACCTTTCTACCAAAGTCCACCGCCAGATCAGTCGTGTGTGACACCATCATTACTTTCTTATTTGGGTTTCTACCTAAGAACCACGCTGGGAAGTAAATGGACACTAACTGAGATTTACCGTGTCTTGGCGGTATGTTGACGCATATCCGGTCTTTGTTGCCCTGCTCAATGTCCATGAGCATCTTTGCCAGTATGCGGTGGTGTTGCCCCACAATGTAATCGGGTTGCATACGCTTACAAAACTCTATGAGGTCGTTAAAGGCCAACTCGTTCTGTTTACGAGAAGATAGCTCATCAACAATACGGTCTATCTCCATTACCTCGTCAGACGAAAAAGCATCGATGTTCTCCAACATCTTCTGAACTTCTTCCTCCGAAAAGTCTAACGCGGCCTCAGTCATCGTAGTCTTCTATGCCTAGCTCCTCGTCCACATCCACGACAACTGCTTCCTCTACTACCTCCCCTGCAACCAACTTCTCCAGCTTGCCCTTCAGCTTCTCACGCAGGTCATCCGTAGATTGGTGCGTGATCGTCACCTCTGATTTCTCAGAGAAAAGACCCACATCTGAAATCTTACCCAATAACTCCAAAGCCCTCATACGGATACGCGGATCGGGGTTCTCAGACTCCAGCACCAGCTTGTTGGTCACCATGTGTCTGATATGTAAGGAACTCTCCACGACAGACTGCCCAAACTCTTTGAGTATCTTGTCAGTCATTATCAGTGATGCGGGGGTAAGGGTGGCGGCTCTTTTTAACGTGACCTTCTTAGACGTACCTTCAGGGTCTTCTGCGTAAGCGGCTACTAACTTAGCAGCGTTCTCTTGGTCTTCCTTCGTCACTTCTAGGTCTAGCCCATGCTCGGCCAACTCTGCTGCGGTAGTGGCTGCGGCCTCCATTTTTTCTGGTAAGCCTAGCTCAAGGTCGGATTCAGGTATGTCTACCGCTATTTCAGGTTTTACCTTCAATGTCATATGTAGTCGCAGGTGTTAGCCGTAAAACGGATTTATACATGAAAAAAATTTTTTTACAAGGGGGACTTAAATTAACAAGGGGGGTACTTCCTGTGAGAGGGGGGTCAAGACCGATCTCAAAATTTTACAGGTCGTTCGTGCAAATTAGTAATATATAGTCGCTGATGGTACCTAATCTAGTAGCGGTGGGTAGGGGTAAGTAGTTGCGTGTATCTATTGAGTAATCTTCCGATTGTGAGATAATGTTTGCAAGTCGAGGCAATCCTGCCTAGGCAAAACCCATGCACCTCAGTTGAGGTGCAAATCAAAGGAAAAGTTTATGAGTAATCAAAACAGCAAAACCCTTGGGGCTTCCAATGTCTATGACATGGCGGCAAAGATTAACGAAGTAGAATTCACTTGTGGCGTAGTGGATCTCAGCAAAAAGAAGTTTAACGCGAATGATGTTGAAACAATCGCGGGCAATACACTTGCGCTGATACAAGCCGAACGCAACGCGGACAACGATTTGAGAGATGCTATAGATAAAGGCGCGAACTGGAGACACCTCATTCCATGCGGTTCCACGGTTATGGGTGTTAAGTCTCCACACGATAAGGCCTCATCCGATCTAATCAATCGAGTTATCGCACTCGCGTTGCTAGGTGACGAGAACACCAAATGGGGAAAGCATAAATACAATGCGCACCTAAAGTGGATCTTGAAACAAAGCGCCTCTCAAGCACTCGCGCTTAACTTCGAAGTCGTGAATGGCAAACATGTAATGAAGCCGGACGCGGACAAATCCCTAAAGGAGATTTGGGGAAACGAAGCGACTAAAGAGGAAGTGAACGCTGCCAAGCGCGAGCTATCCGGTCGGGTATCTACTTACCGAGCACGTTTGCTTGACAAGCTGGCCAAGCGTACCGAAGTAGTTGAGCGTGACGATGGCACGGTTATCGAGCAGATCGCTGATCCAGATGTTGCTAAACATCAAGCGAAGGTTCGGGCTGAGAAAAAGATCGAAGCCGACAAAGCCGAAGCCGAGAGACAAGAGGCTAAAGCCAAGCTGGAAAAGATCACTTTGATCGGTGACATCGAGATCGAAGTCAAAGCACTACGAGATCAATTCCACGAACTGACCAACGATCACGAGCACCATGCTGAGTCGATTAGCGGTCTAGGCAAAGGTAAGATCCAGCCGATTCAAGAAGCATTCGATTCTTTGATGAAGCTTCTTACTCCAGCGAGTAAGTCACCTTACTTCAAGCGCCAAGCTAAGAAGTAACACTGTCCAGCCTGCACCTCAATTGAGGTGCAGGCGTTTTTCTAAGGAGCTAAAATGACGAATTATGAAATTGAATCACAAAAAATTGAAATACTGTTATTCTGGGCGATATACCTCAGAGCACAAGAGGACGATGCAAGGAAGTATTTAGGACGTGGAGGGTTTTCTGATTCCAAATGGTCTAGTACGATTTCTTATTGTCCGTAATTCAAGGGAGCTTCGGCTCCCTTTTTTATACCAGTTCTTTTTTTGACACCAGTTACCTTGGCTGCGGTGAGTCTGTACCTCGACTGAGGTGCAAAGGTTTTCAAGGTCTGACCCCCATATGAGGTAACCTTGTGTAAGAAGTTATGTGTTGTTCCTATACCAGTTACCTTGGCTGCGGTGAGTCTTAAAAACGCACGAAATAAAAAGTCTTGCAAAATAACCTGTTTTTAGCGCAGCTACCGTAAGTAGTTAATGTACCTCAAGTGAGGTGCAAGCAATGTTCGCATAATGTTCGCTTTGTTCGGTAATGTTCCTGCAATGTTCGCTTTTTAAAACAACGTGCGTACATTATGTAAACGTGTGTATATCTGTAGGGGTTTAAGTCCTTTTGCCTATCTAGTTATGTGTAATTGTATCTATATCTATCTAATTCTATATCTATAATATATAATGTTCGCTTTTCAAAAAGGCAAAGGTAATATTTCACTTCTCCCCTCTTTGTTCGCTTTTGCGGATTCATCTCCCAGTAACTTCCTACCCCCCTCCATACTTCCAAATTTACCGAACATTCGAACATTGTTTGCATATCAGTGACTTACTTCGCTACAATAGCAGAACAATACACGTTTACACAGAACAATACACAGAACAACACTAGGTGTACCTAAAAGGTACGATTTGACATAGCTACTTATATTTGATATAATAGATGTTGAATGGGGCGATTCGAATTTTTTTCGATCCCTCTTTCAGAAACCCTTGTACCTCAAATGAGGTGCAAGAAACATTTACACAACACGAGGTAACAAATGAAAACAATACAAGTGAAGTATCTTGGCCCGACTAACTACCGTGACACACGCTACAAAGCGTGGGCAGAAGGTTGGGGATCTGTAACTGTTTCCAGAGACTACAGTCTGTCTGATGAACAGAACGAGCGACTAGCGGCAGAGAAGTTGTTAGAGAAAGTGTATGACGATAAGGACATCAACCCATACAAGTTCAAGTCAGAGATCACCGATTTCGCTTACAGTAACCACTTACCCAACGGTGACGCAGTGTTCATACTGCAGAACCAAGAGGGGTACGAACTGTTGCTAGATTTTCACAAGGCAACGACACTCATTCAGCAAGCGGATGAGAAAGACCTTGATGTACTGAGGGAACGAGTCATGCAGATGCCACCTGATGAACTGTTAAGCACAGAACATGGCGCACTGAAGACAACGATTAAACTATTAGAAGATAAAGGAGAAAAGTAATGGGACGTATGAGCGACATAGACAGTGATTTCTTTGGACAAGAAAGCGAGAGCACCTCAAACGAGGTGCAGACGGAAACGAATGTAGCAAGTGATGCGACACAGCAGACCCAACCTACAGAACCCTCCGCCACTAAGTTAGAGCTACCATCACTAGGTAGTCAGGCCAGCCTGATTAATTTACAGATCACTACGTGGACAGCTAACAAGAAAGACACAGTGGCATCTGAGAAGTTGATAGCGGAGAGCGGTGCAGTGGACAGAGCGGCACGAGTCTACAAGAGTTTGTTACCCTCATGCACGGCACACATTGAATTGACGAAACACGTAACTAACTTTCGTAAGCGACATCTGGAACTAACCCTGCCTTGGTCAGACAGAAGTGACAGGCTAATTCCCGGTGGTAGTTACATATCCTACTATAAGGAGTTACACGCTTTTGGTGAGAAGTTTGAAGAACTAAAAGCCAAACTGTCCGAGGAATACTACGCAGGGATAGAGCAGGCTAGAAAAGACTGCGGTGATCTGTTCGACATTGATGACTACTTATCACTGCCGGATGTCTTGGCTAAGTTCTGGTGGGACTACGAGCCTAAGAACATACCCGAAAATGACTTTCGTAACATTGACAACAATGATGAGGCGAATGACTTTATCAACAACATGAATCAGAAGAAGAAAAGACAAGCGGCAACGAGGAGAGCCGACAGCATCAGAGATGATCTGTACCTACGTCTGCTAGAGCCTTTGACTAACGTGCTGATCCAGCTAGATGAAAGTAACTTTGACGGCACTCGGCTAGGCTACAATGACAAGGGCGAACCAGTGAACGCGAACTACAAAGAATCGCTGATCCCCAACGTCAATGCCGTGACCAAACTCATGCAAGAATGGGTAGTTGATGTAAAGAACACGGGAGACTCAAGCGGTATGTCCACAGTCGTGAACTACTTACAGTCTCTATCGGGTGTTGACAGCATGATGCTGAAGCACGATACGGTGCTACGGAGACAGGTAGTATCTACGTGTACCAAAGCAATACGGAGCATACCCGCAGAACCTTTGCGAGTTGCTTTGAAGAAAGAGTACCTATCAAGACACAAGAGAAAGGGTAAAGACAATCGTCTTGAGATGCTACTCACACAAACCCTGCAAAGCACAGGGGCAAGCATACCCGTACGCAATACAGGTGTGTAGTAAAACGAACGTACCTCAACTGAGGTGCAACATTAATTCATTGGAGAATGAGTATGACAGAACTAAGATTGACAGCAGAAACTAAAGTAAACCTAGAGCAAGCGATCAACTTTATCTTGCACTGTGGCAACGACATCACGCCCATGTTGATCGGGCACAAGGGGTTCGGCAAATCGTCCACTCTCAAAATACTGGGAGACATGACAGGCTATCGCACCTTTTATATCGACTGTACCACGATGGATTTGGGTGACATGCAAGTGCCTAAGATCATGGAGGTCAAGAACGGCAGTGTTGTGCAGTACGCAGTCAACGAGGCGTTCGGCATACACCTAGATGAGCCATCCATCATTATGTGGGACGAGATCGGCAAAGCTAATCTGTCGGTCAAGAACGGTGCCATGCGCTCGTGGCTAGAACGTGCCATGGGTAGTTTCACGTATCATCCTGACTCTATCGTGTACGCAACTACGAACGAGGCAAGTGAGGGACTGGGCGATCTGCTCATGGAGCACCATCTTGATCGTGTTATCCCTATCCACTTACGCAAGTCCACGGCAGAAGAACAGATATTCTATGCCACCAAGAACAACTGGGCACCGGACGTTATCGGTTTCATGCACGAGCATCCTGAGATATTCCAGTCTTATGAGGATGACCCAAACGCTGAGAACCCATACATATGGCATCCGCAAGCAGAGCGAGAAGCGGCAGTGACAGGCAGGAGCCTTGAGTTTTGCAGTAAGATACTCAAGAAGCGGCACCTACTGGACAAGCCCACACTCAGAGCGGCAATGAACGGTGCCATCGGTGTCCCTGCGGCATCACACCTGATGACCTACATCAGCATGGCATCCAAACTACCGTCACTTGATGACATCAAGAACAACCCTGATACTGCGATAGTACCTACGGATGCTTCAGCAATGTGTGTCATTTTGTTCCGCACTATGTCAGCCATTGAAAGCAACTGGGTGACCGCTTGGATGACCTACCTAGAGCGTATGCCTGAGGTAGCCAAGACGCTGTTCGGTATGAAGGTACAAGACGATAAGTACTTTCAGAGGGATGTGTTCCTGAAGAACAAGAAATTCACTCAGTGGTTGGTAGACAACCATCACTTGTTTGCATAGGGAGAACCTAGATGTTGATGCAGAAAACTACGCCAGAGCAACTGCTACAGCGGTGCTGTCTGGATATTATCAGCCATGAACGCTACAAGTATCTCACTAGCGTGATGATGGTCGGGCGCAAGAAAGTGGTCGAAACACAAGATGTGCCAACGGCCATGACTAACGGGCGAGATGTGTTCTTCAACCGTAAGTACTTAGAAGAACTAACCATGCCCGAAAAGCGGTACTTGGTACTACATGAGGAATACCACAAGTTGTTTTGTGATCTAAACGTGTGGGCTGAGTTGTGCAAGAAAGACCCACAAGTAGCGAACCAAGCACTTGACCATCACAACAATCTTATTCTCAACAAAGAGAACAAAGACGATGGCTTTGCGGTGATGCCGAAAGGTGGACTCGCAGACGAACGCTTTACTGACATGTCTGTCAAGCAGATATTCGACACCTTGTATGAAGAGAAGCACGGCAACGGCAAAGGTAAAGGTGACGGTGAAGGTGACGGTGAAGGTGACGAGGAGGATGACGGAAGCGGAAGCGGAAGCACCTCAGGTGAGGTGCAGGACGATAACGGTGAAACTCTGGACGGTCACGATTGGGAGGGCGCAGAAGAACTTACGCCTGAAGAGCAAGAAGAACTGAAGGAGACATTGGAAGAGGCACTACGTGAAGGCATCAAGATGGCAGGAGAGCAAGGCGGTTCTGTCAACGAGACCATCGCAGACTTGCTGAAACCGAAAGTCGATTGGAAGAAAGTGACTCGCAGTTTTGCAACCGAGCATACGACAGGCCATGACTTTGGTACCTATGCTCGCCCTAACCGTAGGTTCATAGGTTCTGGTATTTACTTACCGTCACCCATGTCAATCACTGTTCCAGAACTAGGCGTTCACATGGATACTTCTGGTAGTTGTTGGAGTGTCCTGCCTTACTTCTTTGCAGAGACTAAGAGTATCGCTAAGTCTCTTATGCCTCACAAGCTACACGTAACCTTCTGGGATACGGACGTAGTGTATGAGAAGTTTGAACACAATCAGCTAGATGGGTTTGAGATCAAGGAAGCGTACGGTGGGGGCGGCACAGATGTTCGTTGTGTCCCGAACTACTTACGTGAACACAAGATCAAGCCGACAGCATCCATAGTACTAACGGACGGTTACTTATCTGGTGGTTGGGGTAAGTGGGATCATCCAGTGCTATGGTTGATTGTGGATAACCCTAAGGCTAGACCGCCAGTGGGTAAGTACATACATGTTGATTCGGCAGACTTCAAGTGATCGGGCGCATGTGGTACACGGATACAAGCGAGGGACATCAGGCGTATGTCGAGTATGCTCTCGCTGACAATCCGCGACTCACTCACGTTACCTACAAGGTAAAGGTGAGTGACATTAAACTGATCGGGAAGTTTGACCGCAAGGCCGCTTCCCGAATCAAAAACGAAATCGTGCAGGATATAAAGGAGAACGAAGCATGAAAGATGAAGATGGTCTTATAAAAGCAGGTTATTTCGGCATCATTAAGTCCTACTTAAATTTTATTAAGTTAGGAGATCCTGACCTTGTTGATGAATCTCTTGAACCTTTTGAAGATTGGTGGAACACCGATGAGGTAAGCGGTGGAACAGGATCTTTTATCGAAGAAGCTTACGAGATCGCTTTCGGGGACGATGCGATTAACAGGGGTTTTGATAAAGAGGAGGTGCTAAAGAAGTTGAGAGAGTTTAGCGACAACGCTCTGAAGTATGAGGAGGACGAAGCATGAAAGAAGCGGAAGCTCTAAGAGTTGTTGATGGTTTTATAAACCGAGAAATCGAATGGGCCAAAACTAACTGGCCGACAGAAGTAGAAAAGCGTGGTGTAGAGTTGATGTGGAGAGACGTAAAAAAGTTTCTCGTTGACTTGTCCTTTGAACAATTAAGGAGAACGAAGGATGATTAAACTACTCCTCGCTGCGGCAGCGATAGGTCTTTACTTTGTGGTAAGTACTCACGATTACCATAGCGAAGTAAGAGCAGAGCGGGCCTATGTTCAAAACGTATGTTCTGGTGTATGGCCGAACTACAAAAACTTAAACTTAAACTGCACCTCAAATGAGGTGCAAGGAGAAAAGAAATGAGATTAGAAACAGAATTTCAAGTAGGTTGGGTGTCGGAAATCAAGCACAAATTCTCTCAGGATGCAGGAGTGCAAAAGGTGTCGGACTTGGCAGATGAGGTTGACATCGATAAAGAAATAAAATACTGCGAAGAGTGGCTTCTCGAAACAAATTATGAGCGCAACGCAGACGGCCCAAATAGGCGGTTGGAGTATCGTATGTTGTTATTCGCACAACGCTTACAGCAGACCGCACGGAGTTGGAAGTTCGCTAGGACATACAACGGTAATTTGTACGTGTACCGAGACGGAGATTTATACTCATTCGGCATCATAGGTTATGGGGACTACTTACACACTAGCAGTGGTAAATCAGATGACAAATATACATTCTGGTGTCCGAACGTGCGTAACGAGCGTTACGCAGAGAGTGATAGGAACTATCACATGAGTCAAGCAAAAGACATGGAAGTAGCGGCACGTAAGTGTACTAGCTACATGCGACCATTTTACTTGCATGAACTCTTCCATAAGTTTTTCAACACGATCACTGACCAGAGGAAAAAAGCGTTACTACATTTCCAAAGTCAATACAATGACGCGAAAACCAAAGTGCGAGAGCATAAAGAAATTTTGACTTATCTTATGGAGGCGTACAAACATAAAGAAATACCTTTGTGGTCAGACGACTTCTCTAAGGTATTTGAAGAATACATAAGTGCTTACAATGCTCACTACGAAGCGTTATCGACAGAAAACAAAAACGTCTTGCAGGTATACATACGTACTAACAAGGACGGCAGGAAACACTACGACCTCAGGGTGTATGAGTATGACGATAGAGCCTTCCCACACGGTGACTGCAAAGAGTGGGTGCCTCAAAACGAAAACATGCAAGACGAATGCTTTGGGTTCATTGAAGACATACCCGAAGATATTGCCCGACAGATTGCCGCTTTAGATTTCCTTGGCAAAGAAGGTAGAGCTACGAGGTTTGACGATACTAATTGGCAACTTGGGCAGGGTTTGATGGCGATCAAAGGAGAGCTTTACTATCTCGCTTTGAACAAACAATAAGTGCTTGCACCTCAAGTGAGGTGCTGTTAATCTTAGTACATGGCGTTAATGAATAGGTTTGCTAAAGTTTGGTCAGATAAAAATACAGATGCTATACATGTAGCAGTATTTGGATCACATAATGAACTAACACGAACAAACCACACATTTGCTAACCTAGAAGAAGTACCTACGTGGATCAAAGAAAGAATAGCTATCTTAGATTTCTGTTCTAATGTTGAAGGTGTAGGTATGAAAGTTAAGGCAGGGTTTGGCCCAAAGGGATGGGTCTACCATGTTGAAGATGAGAAAGGTGTCGCAGATTCCTGACCGTATTATAGGGCGGTTGGGTGTCTCCTTGATCGGGAGGTGGGGGTCTCGATGCGAAAGGTAAGATGAAGTGCGGAGCGACACGCCCTTTTTTCACGTAGGGTTACGTGGGTTTTTGGGTTCATTTGCCGTCAATCTTACCGTCCTCCACAAAAGTTTGTACCTCACTTGAGGTGCAAGGGGTATGCCGCTTTAGTAATAGGGCGGCTTCATCAGATGCTTGGGATAGGCTAACTTATCACCCTGCCCCACCTTGAGGTGGACTCTTAATCGGGTTCACCTCGACACCAGTTCCTGAAACCAGTTAGGTGGGTTAGGAAAGGAAGATGAGGAAGATTTTGGAAAAAGGGTTGTCTTTTAAGAATCTGTCATCAACAAAAACGAAGAGGGTTTAGATGAATAAAATATTACTAGGCGCAATATTGTTGGGTACTAGCTTGAATGTTAGCGGTGAGTGTTTTCCGGTGACAGAAGTACTGAAAGTAGTAGACGGTGATACCGTGGACGTTCAGATACGAGTGAAGCCACTTGATCTGGACTTGCTGGCTAACATGCGAATCCGATTGGAGGGCATAAATGCATGGGAGAGCAGAAGTAGGAGCGTTGAAGAGAAAGCCCTTGGCCTTGCCGCTAAAGCTAGGTTGTCAGAATTAGTTATGGCACCTCTTAATGTATGTTTGTCTGGCAAGGGTAAGTTCGGACGTTGGATCGGCACTTTGTTTAGCGGTGAGTCTAACATTAACGAGCAGTTGGTCGAGGAGGGTCACGCTCATTGGTATGATGGTGGCAAGCGCAAAGAGTTCAAGTGAAAGTTAATATCACCATAGAACTAGATACAGTAGAGCCAGATGACAAAGAACTTCTGGACAGGCTGATGGAGTATTTTGAAACGAGAGGAGAGATCGTGCATGACACCCGAAGCAAAGGTGAAGAAGAAAGTTGTTGAACAACTCAAAAAGCTAGGTGCTTACTACTTCTATCCCATGACTCATGGATACGGAAAGAGTGGCGTACCTGACATAGTGGGGTGCTATAACGGTAAATTCTTTGGTATTGAGTGTAAAGCCAAGGGCAACAAGCCTACCCCTCTTCAACAGAAGAACTTACAGGACATCACAAAGAATGGCGGCATAGCCATGGTTGTTGATGAGAAGAATATCGATCAAGTTAGTCCAGTGCTAAAAGACGATGGCTATCTCATAATGAACACGACTGGGATTTATACTCACGTTCCTCGCCAGAAACCAAAATTAGAACTATGACTGATTCAGTAAACCACCCCCCACACTACACAGTCGGAGACATTGAGTGCATCGATGCGATCAAGGCATCCATGAGCCAAGCAGAGTTTGAAGGCTATCTAAAAGGTGCGGTGCTGAAATATTTATGGAGGTTTAGATATAAGGGCAAAGCC
>MDSV01019050.1_pt1 | contig 10950 bp, 12 predicted proteins | sample 810851 | NCBI WGS metagenome assembly MDSV01 (sample SAMN05326640, study PRJNA326480) | marine metagenome | isolation source: seawater | place: Atlantic Ocean: North East | collected 2012 | reverse complement strand
TTTACTTTTGTACCTGATTTAATTTCATATGTTTTTAATGGAATTATTTGAGAAAGTATTCTATGTGTTTTTCTTACATCATCGCCGGTTAAACTACGATTTAAAGGCCAAAGCAGTTCAAAATAATTTTTTAATTCTTTTATTATAGTTCTCTTCATTTAATCATTTTAAATTCAGGTTTATAGGTTTCTTCATATCTCTTTACATAAAGTTTGTTTATTTTTAAAATGGAAGACACATGATTTCTTGCTTCAATAAATTTATTTTTTTTGAATGTATCAATAAATAATTCCTGATCATTTGAATAAATATCTTTAATAATTTTTTTTAAAATAGGTTTTTTTTTTAAATGATCTAGGTCTATACGTTGTCCAAAAATTTTCGAAATTTTTTTTTTTCTACCAGTAATATAATAAAAGTTTTTACTGTCTCTTATTGCATAATCTCCCGTATTCAAGATTCCTTTATTAATATCACCCAAATAAAGGTCTTTATAACTATTAGCATATCCCAAACAAACATTTTTACCAGAATAAATCAGTTCCCCTTGCCTTTTTGAGTTTTTAATTATATTTCCATCTTTATCTTTTAGAAAAAATTTACCTCCTTTCAATGGTTGTCCTATACTACCTAATTTAAGTTGAAAATATTTTGGATTTAGATAAGACATTCTTGGAGAAGTTTCAGTTTGTCCATACATATAAAAGATTTTTATTTTTCTTTTTTTTGCATATTTTGAAATTTTTCTTAAATAATAATTTTCAAGACCACCTCCTGCTATAGCTATATATTTTAAGTAGTCAGAATTAAGTATTTTAAAATCAATTTTTTCTAAATATTTTATCATTATAGGTACACTATAAAATGAATTGATCTTAAATTTTTTAAAACATTCCCAAAATTTACTTTCCATAATATTTTTTTTAGTAATAATTAAAGAACCACCAGCAGAAATATGAGAATTTATAATTGAAATTGCATAACTATAGGCTGGCTGTAGGGATGTAATTGACCTACTATTATGTGTAAGACCAAAATATTTTTTTATTTTACTACAATTGTCAATTAAGTTTAATTGCGATAATCTTACAAATTTTGGGGAAGAGGTGCTTCCAGATGTTGTTAATAAGAGTGAATTAACAGTATTAATTTTTATTTTTTTTTTTCCTAACTTTTTGTAACAAACATTTCGATTTAAAATCTTATACCCTTTTATATTCAAAAAATTCATTTTACTCTGTAAACAGATGACATAATTTGGATTATATTTTTTTTCTAAATCTTTAAAAAATTTTTTAGAAATATTATTATCAACAATTACTTTAACTAATTTCAAATCCAAAAAACCAATGTATGACGAAATAGAATCAATAGAATTATCAACTAAAATGAGAACTATTGATCCGCTTGGAAACAATTTTTTAAACCTGTTTTTTATTCCAAAAAGCTCAGTGTAATCTACCCTGTTAAGTTTATCATCAATAAGAGCCACTTTTGATTTATATTTCTTGAGATTTTTAAACAATTCATTCATACATAATCTGAAAAATAAATATTTATCAAAATACTTACAACAAATATGTCAAAAGAAATAGAGCAAACTTTAGAGAAAATATTTATAATTGCGTTAGATATAAAAAGAAATAATTTTATTAAATTAAAAAAATCGAAAAATATTGATTTAGATTCTTTAAGTTACATGACTCTTGTAAATTTAATAGAAAAAAAATTTAAAATTAAACTAAAAAAAAATGATTTTTTTAATTTAAAATCTTTCAAAAAAACATTAGTAATTATTAAAAAATATATAAAATAAGTTGAGCAAAATTAAAAATAAACTTTATAAAGAATTTTATTCTTCATTTAAGAAAATAAATAAAAATAAAATCAAAAACGTTTTTATAACTTCAGATTTATCGAGCCTACATAAAATAGACATAAAAAATAATCAAAAAATACAAATTGTTCTTAAAGCCTTAATTGATAGTTTGGGAAAAGGTTACACAATTTTTTTTCCAGCAGCATCGCTAAATTTAATTGGAAAAAAAGAATTTTTTGACAAAAAAAATACAAGAACATACTCAATGGGAAGTCTCTCAGAATATATAAGGAAATATAAAAAATGCGATAGATCTAATCATCCTTATTGGTCAATATTAGGAATTGGAAAAAATAGTAAAATACTTAGAAGTACTTCTTCACACGCTTTTGCACATGAATCCGCCTGGTCTAAAATGCTTGAACTTGATACATTACAAATAAATTTAAATATCGAGCCATGGAATGCTGTTTCATTAATTCACTTTGTTGAAACTATAATGGGTGTACCTTATCGATACAATAAAGAGTTTCAGCATTCCATGAAAATTGACGGTAAAATTTATAAAAAAAAATTTTACTTACCTGTGAGATTTAACTCACCAAAAATTAGAAAAAAATACAATAAAAATCTAATTTTTTTTAAAATAATGAAAAAAAATAAAAAACTATTTTTTAACAAAAATTTTTATGGACAAAATATTTGGTCATTTAAAATGAGAGATTTTTTTGAAGTATCTGTAAAAGAATTAAAAAGAAATATTTATACTTGTGTAAATAAACCAATTAAAAAATATAAAAATTATTAACTTAAGAAAATTATGTATATATTTATTTATCTTTCTCTGCATAGCAATTTAATATTTATCAAATATAATGTTTAAAAAATCTTTTATAAAAGCTATCTAAAATGAAAATTCTTCACGTTAATTTTTCAGACAGTGAAGGTGGTGCTGCAATAGCAGTTAAACGCTTTCATGATATTTTAAATATTAACAGTCTAAATTCTTACATGATGGTTAGTGAAAAAAAATATAATCAAAACAATATAATAAATATTCCAAAAAATTCTGAAAAAATAAAAAACCTGTTTAAAGATTCTTTTAATCGGAAAATAATTAAATTATTAAAACAAAATAACACAGGGTCTCATTCATTAAATCTTGTCCCTTCAAAATTGTTAAAAAAAATAAATAATTTTAATGCTGACGTAGTAAATCTCCATTGGATAGGAAATGAGACGATTTCAATAAAAAATATTAATAAAATAAAATCTGAAGTAATATGGACTCTCCATGATATGTGGCCCTTTTGCGGAACTGAGCACTACTCTTTAACTGAGGAATATATTGAAGGGTATAAATCAGTAAATAAACAAAATAGTTTACTTTCTTTTAATATCGATAAATATATTTGGAATCTCAAAAAAAAAAACTTTGGAAATATTAATAAGATTATCTGTACTTCAGAATGGATGTATAAAAAAGTTATAAAAAGTGGGATTTTTAAAAATAAAAAAATTACAACAATACCGCTCTTAATTGATCAAAATTTTTGGAGACCAATAAACAAAATTTTAGCTAAAGAAATTTTGAGTATAAATAAAAATAAAAAAGTAATAGTCTTTGGAGCAGATAATTTTATTGCTAATAAAAGAAAAGGTTTTAAACTTTTTGTTGAGTCAATAAAAAAATTAGAAGAAATTGATTTTAAAATATTAACTTTTGGTGAAAATAAAAATTTAGATGATTTAAAAAAACTAAATATAGAAAATTTAGGATACATTCAGGATGATCTTACAAAAAAAATAGTTTACTCAGCAGCAGATGTTACTGTAGTACCAAGCACAATAGAAGCCTTTGGGCTTGTAGCTCAGGAAGCCACCCATTGTGGTTCACCTTGTGTGGTATTCAAGGATACTGGCCTAACATCAGTAATTGAAAATAAAAAAAATGGATATCTAGCTAATTATAAATCAAGCGAGTCTTTAGCTGAGGGTATTAAATGGTGCTTAAATAATATGAATTCTAAACAAGATGAAATAAATAAATTCACAAAAGAAAAATTTAACACAGGTAATATAATTGAATCATATATAAATTTTTTGAAATCTTAATATATCAATACTACAATATAACATGCTTATAGTTGAATTTTTTGGACCATCTGGCTCAGGCAAGAGTTATTTAAGAAAAAAAATGATAAGCAAATATTTTAAAAACTATAAAGTTTATGATTATAAAAGTATTAATTTAAATTTAAAAAAACAAAATTTTCTTGTAAAAATTTACTTCAATTTAATTAAAAGTAGTTTTGTTTTAAAAATTAAAAAAATTTTTAAAATAGAAAATTTACAAATTAGTTTCTTAAGTTTTTTTTTTAAAAATTACAATAAAACTATCAAGCAAAACACATTTAGAAATAAGAATGTTAAACAGTTAATTATAATTGAGGATTTAATTAAAAAATCTTCCTTTGATTATAGGGAAAAAATGAATTTTTCAAGATGGGCAAAAGAGGAAATAATTGGAAATGAGCATGCTAGAAATAATAAAAATATTAAAAGTATCTTAATAGATAGTGAAGGCTTAATTCAAAGATTATTTGTATATTGTTATAAAAAAAAAAATAAAAAAGAATTAATACAAAGATACTTGAATAATATTAATCTACCAAATGTTTTGATACATTTTCGAAATATTAGAATAAAAAAAAAAATTGCTAAAAATATTGATAAAAATGAAATTATAATGATTTATCTACTTACACTAAATTTTTTAAAACAAAAGAAAATATTACTATTAAATTCTGAACAAGGCGTAGATAATTTGCAAAAGAATATTTATAAGAAATTAAAAGAATACAAAAAATGAAAATTTCTATTTTTCAATCAAATTATTTGCCGTGGAAAGGTTATTTCGATTTAATTAACTACGTAGATATTTTCTATTTTTTAGATAATGTTGAATATTCAATAAATACATTTAGGAACAGAAATAAAATTAAATCTAAAAATTCTACTTTTTATTTAACAGTTCCTTTGGATCATAATACTTCCAAAGAATTAGTTTCTGAGAAAAAGATAATTAATAATAATTGGCAGATTAAACATTGGAAATCAATTCAACAATCATATTCCAATTCAAAAAATTTTGTAAAAATCTCTGATTTGCTAAGACCATTTTATCTAGAAAAAGAATATAAATCTCTCTCAGATTTAAATCAGAATTTAATACTTAAAATATGTGAATATTTAAACATAAAAACAAAATTAGTTAAGCACGATGAGTTTATTCATAAAAGTAATGACAAAAATTTAAGATTAATAGAAATTATTGAAAAATATAATTGTAGTACTTATGTAACCTCACCTGTAGCAAAAAATTATATTGATGAAAAAGTGTTTGAAAAAAAAAATATTAAAGTAGAATGGTATGAATATGGTCAAGAATTAGACAAATTATCTATAATTGATTATTTGTTTAATAATTAAAGCAATTAATTTATCTTTAAAAAAGTGAAAACAGAAAAAGATTTAATTTTAATTATTGGGTCTAAACCTGGAGCAAAATTTCCAGACTTAAATGTAAGCTATATTTATACTGCAAATGGTGCGGCCGAAAGAGCAAAAGAATATTTGTCTAAGTATAATAATGCTTCTTTTGTATCTATAATATCAGGGAGGGAATTTGAAAACAATATAGAAGTACAAAAGCGAGTGGTCACAGCAGATCCTAAAGAATTAGTCTCAAGATCAGATTATGTTAATACATCGAATTACAATTTCTCTAAGTCAATTAAATTCAAATTTTTTTCAAACTTCAAACAATTTTTATTTCAAGGACAATTTTTTAAATTAAGTGTATTTAATGTGCTTTTTTGTGAATTTACTTATATGAGTTCAGTCAGAGAAAAAATTAATTTTTTATTATCTACAATCAAAAATTTAAAATTTAATGGAGTCTCAACAGGTTTTTTTTCAATTTTGTACGCTTTAAAATTACACCCTGATTCAAAAATAATCATTACTGGTATTGGAATGCAGGGTGGTGGACATTTTTATAATCAAAAATCAACAAGATATACAAATAGATCTAAGGTAGATAAAGCATTAATGAATTGTATGAAATTAGTTTATAAAAAAAGACTTTTTACGATTGATTCTGAACTTGCAGAAAATACGGGTATAAAATTTTTAAATGTTAAAACTTTTTAATTTTTTATACATTAATTCAAATAGATGAAAATCAATAAAAAAAATATTAAAATAGCACATTTAAGTTTTGATTTATCTGCTGGGGCAGGTGTGTACATTACCAGATTTCATAAATTTCTTCGTCGAAAAAAAATTGTCTCAAAAATATTTACAAATTCAAAAATTAAAGGTTCAAATATAGAAACTATAATTTCTCATAATTTTTTTTTAAGGCTGTATTTTTTTTTTGTTAAGAAAATAAATTTTTTTTTTTTAAGAAATAAGAATAAATATTCTTTTTATTTTAAGTGGTTTTATTTAATTAACCATTTAAAGGAATTAGACGCAATCTACAAATTTAGACCTAATTTTTTAATTATTTATAATAACAACAGTTTTATAAATTATAATTTAATTCTTAAACTTCAAAAAAAATTAAATTTAAAAATCATTATTTATCCACTAGATATGGAGCCAATAACAGGTGGTTGCCATTATTTTTGGGATTGTCAAAATTTTAAAAAAGGCTGCATAAAATGTCCAGCTGTAATTAGCCCACTTCAAAATCAAGTTAAGAAAAATATGCAAATAAAAACTGATTTTTATAAAAAGTCAAATCTTGGGTTAATATCTGGAACCAAAACTTTATCTAAAATTATAAAAGGATCATCTATTTGGCAAAATAAAAAAAATTTATTAACTTTGTATTCGGGTATAGATAAAAAAAAATTTTATCCAAGAACAATATATGATAAAAAATTTAATGTTTTATATAGATCTAGTTTTAATCTTAGAAAAGGTGAGCATATTTTAAAAGAAACATTGCTTAAATTATCAAATGATTCTCAATTCAAATCAAAAATGAATTTTATAGTAATTGGAAGTAGCTCAATAAATGATTTTTTACAAAAAAATAATTTTAATTATAAATACTTAGGCGCACCACAAAACGATAAAGACTTGTCTAATGTTTACAGACAATCAGATTTTTTTCTAAATACTTCTATACAAGATGGGGGGCCAATGATGATTAATGAAGCTATAATGTGTAATTTGCCTGTTATTTCTTTCCCAACTCAATTAGCAAATGAAACTATCAATAAATCAAATGGATTTTTGATCAAATCAAATTATTCTCAAAACCTAAGTAAAGTATTGAAAAAAATATCCAAACTAAATAGATATCAAGTAAACCAAATGAAAAACAATATTAATAAAAGTTTATTTAAAAAAGAGTTTGATAGAGAGTATCAATTCAAAAAATTTTTTTCTTTTTTAAAAGCATTATAAAAATTTTTTTAAAAAAATGATTAAAATAAAATTTTTAAATATTAAATTAAACTCAACTTTTAACTTTTTTTATAAATTCCGCTTTAAAAAAGATTATCTTAAAAATAATCTTAATAAAAAAAAATACTCTAAAATCAATGCAAAAAAATGGTATGATAAAAATTCAGAGTTTTTAAAAATTTTTTCTATAAATAAATCAAAACTTAATATTGGTCTTATAATTTATAATGTTAAGAGTTCTAATTATTCTATTGTAATTTTAAAAAAATATAGATCAAATGGTTATGGCAGGGTAGCATTAAAACTTTTAATAAATTATCTTAAAAAAAAGAAAATGAAATTAATTACATTTTTAAAAAAAAGTAATACAAGTACTTTAAATTTACATAAAAAATTTATTAAATATAAAAAATCTTATAATCAAGAATTTTATTATGTAAAAATTTTGTAAAATATGAATTCAAAAGAAAAAAAATTATTTTCAAAAAAGGGTTATTTCATTAGAGAAAATGTTCTTAATTCTAATGAGTGTAAAAAAATAAGTCAAATTTTAATGAAAGCAATATCCAAAGAAAAACGTTTGCACCAAAAATATAAAGGTAAAAACTCTAAAATGAAAGATTACGGAATGGTAATGGTTTGTCCCATGTATGGAGATATATTTTTAAAATTACTACAAAACAAAAAGTTAATTGATCCTTTTAACAAGATACTGGGGAAAGACTGTATTATCTATGCTTACACTTCATCAAGTATGCCACCAAATAAAGGAAATTTTTCAAATAGAATTCACGTAGATTGCCCAAGATTTATAAAAAACTATATAACAAATATGGGTTGTACAATTGCTCTTGATGATTTTTATATAGAAAATGGAGCTACACAATTTATGCCCGGTTCACACCTTTCAGCTAAAACTCCAACTATGAGTATATTTAAGAAAAAAAGAAAACATTTTGTCTGTAAAAAAGGAAGTGTATTTTTTTTTAGCGGTAGATTATTTCATAGTGGAGGAAAAAATAGCACTAATTCTTGGAGACATGGTTTAACGCTTAATGTTTCACGATATTGGATGAAACAAAGATTTGATATGAGGTCAATTCTTAAAAATAAAATCAAAATTAAAAATTTAAATCCAAAGATAAAGCAAAAATTAGGTTTTACGACTTTACCTCCAAATTCATTGGAAGAATATTATGGATATGGTATGAAAAAAAGTTACAGTAAATAACCAAAAAAATAATGAACAACAAAACTAAATGCCCAATATGTAAAAAAAAAAAATTTAAAAAATTTTTTCAATCTAAAATCTCACTAACTTCGGATAGAAATTTAGTAAAAAAAAATTCTGATGTTGGATACTGCTATAAATGTAAAGTGATACTAAACTCAACAGGTTGTAGAAATCAAAAAAAATTTTACTACGATGAATATAATTTGCTAGGAAAAAAAGCAAATGAAGAATTCAGAATATATTCTGAAAAAAACTCAGGCTCAGAAAGTGAGATTATGGCAAATTATTTTTTTGAGAACTACAAAAAACCACATGAAGGTAAACTTCTAGAAGTAGGAGCTGGTAAAGGTTTATTTCTAAAACATATAAATAAATTGCTTCCAAAAATGGATCTATATGGTTTAGAGCCATCTAAAAATGCTGCACATTATTTTAAAAAAAATCTTCCGAAGGTTAAATTTGATCAAAACTCTTTGGAATTATCTAAATTTAGAAAAATGAAATTTGATGTAATAGTTTCAACTGGTGTTATTGAGCATGTAAATAATCCAGATGAATTTTTAAAAATTACTTGTAAGTTATTAAAACCAAATGGGACAATGTTTTTATGTCTACCAAATTTTGAAAGTAAGGTAGATGATTTGATTTTGTATGATCATCTTTCAAAATTAACAAAATATTCATTGAATTTAATGTTTGATAAGCACAATCTTAAATTAATTAAACAAAATATCTCAAAAAAAAGAGTGTGGATATGGAATGTTTTAAAAAAGGTTAATAATAAAATTAAATTAAAAAGAAATAATAATGATATTAAAATTTTAAAACAACATGTTTTAAATTTTAATAAAATGGATAATGCATATTTAAGATATACAGATAAAAAAAAAGATTTAACATTTTATGGAATTGGAAACTCTGGGTTCTATTTTTACTTTAAATATTTAAATAAATTTAAGAATAAAATTAAATATATATTGTTAGATAATGATAGTTTGAGAAATTCATATCTTTTTGGGGCAAAGATAATTTCAAGAAAAGATATTAAAAAATATAACATTAATAGCATCTATATTTCTGCAAACCCCTGTTATCATTCTTTAATGAGAAAAAAACTTAAAGATATAAATTTTCAAGGAAAAATTTATAATTAATGAAAAGACTCATTCCATTTAATAATGCACACTTTTCAAAAGAAATTCCAAAAAAAATAAATAGGCTATTTAAATCTAAATTTGTTCAGACTGCAGCGGGATTTAATTATTCAAAAAAATGTAATCAATTTATTGAAAAAAAGTTAAATGTTAAAAAATGCTATATTACCAATTCATGTACTGCTGCACTTGAGGTAGCAGCTATAGTTATTAATCTTAAAAAAGGAGATGAAGTTATATTGCCAAGCTATACTTTTGTTTCCACTGCAAATGCCATATTGCTTAGAGGCGCAACACCAGTATATGTTGATATCAAGGATGACGACTTAAATATAAACGAAGAACTTATAAGTCAATCAATCACTAAAAGAACCAAAGCAATAATAGTGGTTCATTATGCTGGTTTCTCCTGCGACATGTTAAAAATTAAAAAAATTGCAAAAAAAAATAATCTTTTTCTTATTGAGGATGCTGCTCAATCTTTTTTATCTAAACACAAAAATAAATACTTAGGAACTATTGGAGACATTGGCTGTATAAGTTTTCATGAAACAAAAAATATTACTTCAGCGGAAGGTGGTGCAATCTTAATAAATAATAAAAAGTTAATAAAGAAGTGCAGTATTGTCGTTCACAAAGGTACTGACAGAGAAAACTATGAGAGACTTGGAAAGAAATTTTATAGTTGGCAAGGAATTGGTTCATCTTATATGCCAAGTGATATAATATGTCTAATACTTTATCATCAGCTTAAAAATTCTATGAAAATTACTTTAAGAAGAAAAAAAATTTGGATGACTTATTATAAAAAATTATCATTTTTAGGAAAAATTTCAAAATTTCAAAATATAAAACTTTTTAATCAATCAAATGGCCATATGTTTTATTTATTATTTAAAAATAAAACACTTAGAGATTTCTTTTTAAAAGAATTAAATGAAAACGGTATTCAATCAACATTTCACTATATTCCTTTACATATAACACCGTTTGGAAAAAAACATGGAAAAAATAAATTTAATTTAAAAGTAACCGAGAGTATTTATAATCGTATAATTCGATTGCCGCTTTGGTATGATGTAAACTATAATGTTGTTATTAAAACAATTAAAAAAATATATAAAAAATTAAATAATCAAAAAAACTAAAATTCAATAATTTTATGAATATCGTTTTATTTGGTATTACTGGATTTGGAAATATTGTACTAGAAGAATTAATTAACCTAAATCAAAAACCAAAAAAAATTATTACTAGGC
>MDSV01157515.1_pt1 | contig 10951 bp, 8 predicted proteins | sample 810851 | NCBI WGS metagenome assembly MDSV01 (sample SAMN05326640, study PRJNA326480) | marine metagenome | isolation source: seawater | place: Atlantic Ocean: North East | collected 2012 | reverse complement strand
GCCTGCTGTGCGGCATCAGCGCCCGAGGCAGCCTCTGCGTTTTCGGGGGTCGCAATGTCTGTGTCGGTCTGCTGGGTTGCCTTGACTGCCATTACTGTCGTCCGCTTTCCTGTTGTGACCGGCCCTGTTGTGACCAGTCTGTCTGCTTGGGACCATCGAATGGTGTCCCCACCGATGACCGTCAGACCGTACTTCTCGTTCCTTGACGGATCTGATCACCAGCCCGGCTGATGATCGCCCGGCTGATGATCGCCCGGCTGATGATCGCCCTGCAGATTGATCCTGCAGATTGATCCTGCACATTGATGACGACAAGACATGCCGCCGAAGCCTGTTTCTATGCACGCATCAGCGTGTCGATATACCCGGTGAGGAGAAGAGACCCGATGCACCGCTTACCAGTTGCAGCAATTCCAAAACCTGATTGCCTGCTTCTTCACTGGACAACGCCACCGGATCGAACGGCATTCGCGCCTTCAGTTCCTCCCCCTCCAGCACGCTTAACTCATCAATGAAATTCAACCCGTTTAGATGATGCCTCAAGGCGGCTGCGTCAAGGTCTGGATCGCGGATTACTGCGTCAATTGCCGCTTTTTTCAGCCGTTCGAGCGCCGGATCGCCCGAATCGATGCTCAGCAATTGCTCAAACTGCTCGGAAACCAGCTCGGGATGGGTCACAATCAGGGCACAAATTGCACGGTGACGGTGAATGGCACCGGCTGCCGGCCGGCGCACACGCGGGCGCTGCATGGCACCAAAATTGCGCGCATCACCGCGGCTGGCTGTCCGCATCGCAGCAATGCGCGCCTCAATGTCATCAGCAAACGCACCGCGCACCTGGTTATGGCCGATCTGGCGCACCATGCCGCGGATCTGCTGCCAGAATTCTGCCCGCTGTTCGGGCTGGCGCAGATCATGCTGCGCTGACAGGCCGGTCCACAGGCTGTCGACGAGCGAGCGCGCCATGGCCAGCACTTTCAATAGCCCGTCCGAACCGTCGCTGCGCAAGACGTCATCCGGGTCCTTGCCTTCGGGCAGCATGGCAAGCCGTGCCGACCGCCCGGGCTCCAGCAAGGGCAGCAGACGTTCCAGCGCACGCATCTGTGCCCGCTGTCCCGCAGCATCGCCGTCAAAACACAGGATCGGATCATCATTCAGCTTCCACAGATGGCCGATCTGCTCCTCGGTCAGTGCGGTGCCAAGCGGGGCAACTGCAGTGGCAACGCCGCTTTGCTGGATGGCAATCACATCCATATAGCCCTCGGCAACAACCAGCGGCAGCTTTCTGCGCATACCTTCACGCGCTTGCACCCAGCCATACAGCACCTGTTTCTTGGAAAATGTCGGGCCCTCGCCTGAATTCAGATATTTCGGCTGCGCATCGCCAAGGGCCCGCGCACCGAACGCGATGACCCGCCCCTGTCTGTCCTCAATCGGAAAGATCACCCGGTCACGGAAATAGTCATACAGCGCGCCGTCACGGTCACTGCGGCGGACCACACCGGCAGCCAGCATGTCATCATCACTGAACCCGCGCGCCGACAGGGCCGTGCGCAGGCCAGAGCGCGGCGCATAGCCAAGCCGATAGGTCGACAGCGCCGCTTCGCCAAGACCCCGCCCCTGCAGATAGCGCGCCGCCTGTGCGCCGTCATCACGGGTCAGCGCCGCCTGAAAGAACCGCGTCGTTTCTTCCAGTATGTCCAGCGCCGCCTTGCGCTGGCGTTGTTTGTCAGGATCTTCCGGCGCACTGCGCGGCACAGCAAGGCCCGCCATACCGGCAAGCCGTTCCACGGCTTCCATGAAATCCAGCCCGTCGGTTTCGCGCAGAAATGAGATGGCGTCGCCATGCGCCCCGCACCCGAAACAATGATAAAAGCCCTGATCGTCAACGACTGAAAAAGACGGTGTCTTTTCGGAATGGAACGGGCAGAGACCGGAATGCCGGCGCCCTTTGCGCACAAGTTTTACCCGCTTGCCGATAATATCGGACAACGGAATGCGCTGACGCAGATCCTCGATGAATTCGGGTGGTACGGCCATCATCCCTCTGTATCGCAGCCGACAACGGCGCACAACTACCCAGCTGCGCTTGCCGCCTGTTTGCAGATATCATGAAGGCAGGTCAGCAGACCTGCAAGCCATGGAGGCTGTTACCCCTGCCCCATCAGGGCGGCTTTCACCGCCTGGCTGGCAGCTGAAAAATCCATCTGTCCGGCATGACTAGCCTTCAGATGCGCCATTACCTGGCCCATATCCTTGATCGAGGCGGCACCGGTGGCTGCAATCGCGGCATCAATGGCGTCTGCCACCGCGCGCTCATCAAGCTGTGCAGGCAGGAACCCGGTGATGATAACAATTTCTGCCTCTTCGGCATCCGCCAGCTCTGGACGATTGCCATCGCGATACATCTTGGCCGATTCGCTGCGCTGCTTGATCATCGTCTGCAGCATCGACAGGATTTCATCGTCGCCAATGCCATCCTGGTTGCCGTTTCCGCGCGCGGCAATGTCACGGTCTTTCAGCGCAGCACTGATCAGGCGCAGTGTTGCAAGCGCTGCCTGATCCTTTGCCTTCATTGCTTCTTTCATCGCCGAGGCGATATCTTCGCGTAACGTAGCCATTGTAAACCTGTCAAATCTGCCTTGGCTGATAAAGCTGCCGGGCTTTGCGGTCATGCGCCATTAGGGCACATATTTTTGAATCTGCATGTCATGTCCGTGAACTTTCGCCCACAGGACCGCCGCGGCTTTTAGCGGTTTCCGTCGATTTCTGCAAGAGGCTCACCAATTTCGCCGCCGCCACACTTGACCCGTTGCCGCTGCTTATGTATGACACACCAGCTTTTGCGAGAACGCAACCGGGCAGCCACAACATGCTGTCACAGATGCGGTCTTTCACCAAAGCCTTCATCTGGTCGACCAGATATCCCGCATAAAAGGAACCGCAAGGATAGCCATGGCACAGAACAGGAACTCTGGCCGGTCTCATGCCGCGCCGCAGGTAAGTCGGAACAATCCGACCGCAGTTCTTGTTCTTTCAGATGGCACGGTGTTTCCCGGCATCGGATTTGGCGCTGCGACAACGAATGTCGGCGAAGTCTGCTTCAACACATCGATGACCGGATATCAGGAAATCATGACTGACCCGTCCTATGCGGGCCAGATCATCACTTTCACCTTTCCGCATATCGGCAATGTCGGTGCCAACGCGCAGGATCATGAAATTGGCGCGCCGTCAGCGCTTGGCATGATCACCCGCCAGGTGCCAACCCGTGATGCAAACTGGCGTGCCACTTCATCGCTGGACAGCTGGCTGAAAGACCATAATCTGCCGGGCATTGCCGGCGTGGATACCCGCGCGCTGACCCGCCACATTCGGGATAGCGGTCCCCCGACCGGCGTGATCTGCCATGCCCCTGACGGCAATATCGATACGGATAGCCTTGCCGACATGGCCCGCAGCTGGCCCGGCCTTGCCGGCATGGATCTGGCAATAAAAGTTACGCGCGAATCAGCTGCCCCGTGGATTGAGGGCAGCTGGGATTTTCTGGCATCGCAGCACCGGCCTTCACTGCCGCGTCACCGGGTTGTGGCCATGGATTTTGGCTGCAAGCAGAACATTCTGCGCTGCCTGACCGACGCCGGTTGTGATGTCACCGTGGTGCCAGCGCAGACAACCGCCACGGACATTCTGAAGATGGCCCCAGACGGCGTATTTCTGTCGAATGGCCCGGGCGACCCGGCAGCAACCGGCGATTACGCTGCTGGCGAGATCGGCAGTCTGATCGATGCCGACATGCCGGTGTTTGGCATCTGCATCGGCCACCAGCTGATGGCGCTGGCCATGGGTGCGACCACGCACAAGATGGATCGTGGTCATCGAGGGGCCAATCATCCGGTCAAGGACCTTGCCACCGGCCGAATCGAGATTACCAGCCAGAACCACGGATTTGTGGTCGATCCGGACGCGTTGCCAGACAATCTGGAGGTAACGCATGTCTCGTTGTTTGACGGGTCAATCGAAGGGTTGCGGCATCGTGAAAGGCCGGCCTTCTGCGTGCAATACCATCCCGAATCCTCACCCGGGCCGCATGATTCGCGGTACCTGTTTGACCGGTTCACCGCCCTGATGGACGAGAGGAAAGCCTGACCATGCCGCGTCGTGACGATATTCAGTCCATCCTGATCATTGGTGCCGGACCGATCATTATTGGCCAGGCCTGTGAATTCGATTATTCAGGCGCGCAGGCTTGCAAGGCGCTGAAGGCCGAAGGCTATCGCGTCATTCTGGTCAATTCGAACCCGGCCACGATCATGACCGATCCGGGCATGGCAGACGCCACCTATATCGAACCGATCACACCGGCCACGGTGGCCCGTATCATTGAGGCAGAACGCCCTGATGCGCTGCTGCCCACCATGGGCGGGCAAACGGCGCTGAACACGGCGCTGGCGCTGGATAAGGACGGCACGCTGCAGACATTCGGTGTCGAGATGATCGGGGCCCGGCCAGACTCGATTGAAAAAGCCGAAGATCGTGAATTGTTCCGTGTGGCGATGGAAAAGATTGGCCTACAATGCGCCCGTGCCCGCACTGTCAGCAATTTCGAGGACGCGCTCGATGCGCTGGACTTTGTGGGCCTGCCAGTGATCATTCGCCCGTCATTCACCCTTGGCGGTGAAGGGGGTGGTGTGGCCTACAACCGCTCCGAGTTTGAGGAAATCGTGCGCAACGGTCTGCGCCTGTCGCCGGTCAGCGAAGTGCTGATCGAGGAATCCATTCTTGGCTGGAAAGAATTCGAGATGGAGGTGGTGCGCGACACCGCCGATAACTGCATCATCGTTTGCTCGATAGAGAATGTTGACCCGATGGGCGTACATACCGGTGATTCGATCACCGTTGCGCCGGCGCTGACACTGACGGACAAGGAATATCAGGCTCTGCGCGATGCCTCGCTGGCAGTGCTGCGCGAAATCGGCGTCGATACCGGTGGATCAAATGTGCAGTTTGCTGTTTGCCCGGATAGTGGCCGGATCATCATCATCGAGATGAACCCGCGGGTCAGCCGGTCGTCAGCGCTGGCATCCAAGGCAACCGGGTTTCCGATCGCCAAGATCGCGGCCAAGCTGGCCGTCGGCTACACACTGGATGAACTGGCAAACGACATCACCGGCGTGACCCCGGCAAGCTTTGAGCCGACAATCGATTATGTCGTGACCAAAATTCCGCGCTTTACCTTCGAGAAATTCCCCGGGTCAGAGGCAAAACTCTCCACCTCGATGAAATCGGTGGGTGAGGCCATGGCCGTTGGCCGGTCGTTTGAGGAAAGCCTGCAAAAGGCACTGCGGTCAATGGAAACTGGTTTGAACGGGCTGGACGAGATCGATATGCCTGCCCCGGACAGCGCGCTTGGTGGTGACCCGCTTCGTGGCTGGCTTGGTGAATTTGTACCCTTCCGCATCCTGCGGATTGCACAGGCTATTCGTAGCGGCATGGCACTGGATGAGCTTCAGCGCATCACCAGCTGGGACATGTGGTTTCTTGAAAGAATGGCAGCCATCATTGATGCTGAAGCGACTGTCCGCGATGCCGGAATCCCGCAGGACCCGGATGCGCTGCAATGGCTGAAATCCATGGGTTTCTCAGATGCGCGGCTGGCTTATATTACCGGGGTACCGCAGGCCGATATCACGGCTGCGCGCCATGCTGGCGGGGTACGCCCGGTCTTTAAGCGGATTGATACATGCGCCGCCGAATTCGCCTCCGAAACCGCCTATATGTATTCGACATATGAGCCGGTGCGCGGGGCCGAGTGCGAGGCTGCTCCGGCTGATCGCAAGAAAGTGGTGATCCTTGGCGGCGGCCCGAACCGTATTGGCCAGGGGATCGAGTTCGACTATTGCTGCGTTCATGCCTGCTATGCGCTTTCGGAAGCTGGCTATGAGACGATCATGATCAATTGCAACCCGGAAACGGTGTCGACAGATTATGACACGTCTGACCGGCTGTATTTTGAGCCGTTGACAGATGAAGATGTGATCGAGGTCATTCAGCGCGAATCCGCCAATGGCACCATGCATGGCGCGGTTGTCCAGCTTGGCGGACAGACGCCGCTGAAGATTGCCGCCGGCCTTGAAGCCGCCGGCATTCCCATTCTGGGCACCAGCCCCGATGCCATCGACCTTGCCGAGGACCGTGAGCGTTTTCAGCAGCTGGTCGAGCAGCTGGAGCTGAAACAGCCGGAAAACGGAATTGCGCATTCTGCCGACGAGGCGCGCCAAATCGTCGAGCGTGTGGGTCTGCCAGTGGTGATCCGCCCCTCTTATGTTCTTGGCGGGCGTGCGATGGAAGTTGTGCATCAGCTTGGTGATCTGGAACGCTATATGCGCGATGCGGTGGTTGTTTCGGGTGACAATCCGGTCCTGATCGACAGCTTTCTGAGCAACGCCATCGAAGTGGATGTCGATGCGCTGTGCGATGGCAGCGATGTCTATATCGGCGGAATCATGGAACATATTGAGGAAGCGGGCATCCATTCCGGCGACTCCGCCTGCTCGCTGCCCCCGCAAACCCTGTCAGATGCATTGCTTGGTGAAATCCGTCGCCAGACCGAGGCGCTGGCCCGTGCGCTTGGCGTTGTCGGGTTGATGAATGTGCAGTTCGCGATCAAGGATGACGTGATCTATCTGTTGGAAGTCAATCCACGTGGCAGCCGGACCGTTCCTTTTGTTGCCAAAGCGACCGGCGTGCCGCTGGCCAAGATCGCAGCACGCGTCATGGCTGGCGAAGCGCTGTCCGGCTTTGGTCTGCAGCCGGTGCATCTGGATCATGTGGCGGTCAAGGAAGCCGTGTTCCCGTTCGCCCGCTTCCCCGGCGTGGATGTGGTGCTGGGACCGGAGATGAAATCAACCGGTGAGGTGATGGGCATCGACCGTGATTTCGGCCGCGCCTTTGCCAAGAGCCAGCTTGGTGCCGGGGTTGACCTGCCGCTGTCCGGTACGGTGTTCGTCTCGGTCCGTGATGAGGACAAGCAGGCCTTTATCGACATCTGTCGCGCGTTGGTTGATATCGGCTTTTCGGTCATTGCCACTCGTGGCACGACAAAGGCATTGAACGAAGCTGGTGTGTCCGCCACACGCGTCAACAAGGTCATGGAAGGCCGGCCGCATGCGGTGGATGAAATGCTGTCCGGCGGCATCCAGCTGGTTTTCAATACTGCCAAGGGGGCCGGTGCCATTACCGACTCTTTCTCCTTGCGTCATACCGCTTTAACGAACAAAATCCCCTATTATACAACCGTGTCCGGAAGCCGGGCCGCTGTTCAGGCCATTGCCGCCCTTCAGCGCGATATGCTTGGTGTCAGGACACTGCAGGATTTCATCGCCGACATTGCCGGCTGAACGGTCACCGTGTGGCAGAGACTATGCCAGACGTGGGCTTGCAGATGCAAATGTCAGAATGTACATGTCAGAATGTACATGACAGGATACGATTTTCGGGTTGCAGTCTGGGACACAAATGAACGAACAGCTGCCGTTAAAGGCAGCTATTGACGATCTGGATGAGACATGATGGAAAAGATTCCGTTCACGCCGCAAGGGCTTGAGACCATCAAGCAGGAGCTGGCACATCTGAAAGGCAGTGAGCGCCAGGACGTGATTCGCGCCATAGCCGAGGCGCGCGAGCATGGCGATCTGTCGGAAAATGCCGAATATCACGCGGCCCGCGAAAAGCAGTCTTTCATTGAAGGCCGGATTTCCGAGCTTGAAGATGTGACCAGCCGGGCCGAGGTGGTTGACGCCGCAAAACTGACCGGTGACAAGGTTACGTTCGGAACGACTGTTCGGGTGGCCGATGAGGACACCGATGAGGAATCGACCTATCACATCGTTGGCCCGTATGAGGCGGATATCTCGATTGGGCTTGTTTCGACATCATCCCCGATTGCGCGCGGCCTGATCGGCAAGACCGTTGGCGATTCCGCCGAGGTGCAGACCCCGGGCGGCATCAAAAGCTATGAGATCATCTCAATCGGCCTGTTCGATATGAGCAAGGTTGGCAAAGGCTAGCCTGTTAACCCTCAATCCCGTCGATCGGCACGCCAGGCATGTTTTTCGCCGAGCGAATCGCCAGTGCGGTTTTTACATGGCTGACATTGGGTGCCGGCGTCAGGCGTGATGTCAGGAATTTCTGAAAGTCATCCCAGTCATGCGCAACGATCTTCAGCAGAAAATCGGTCTCGCCCATCAGCATATGACATTCGCGTACCTGCGGCCAGGCGCTGACCATATCTTCAAAATCCTGCAGGTCTGACTCCGCCTGACTGGTCAACCCGACAAAGGCAAACACATTCACTGAATAGCCAAGTGCCTCGGCATCCAGATCGGCGTGATAACCACGAATGATGCTGGCATCTTCCAGCACCCGCACACGGCGCAGACAGGGCGGCGCGGAAATGCCGGCCCGCTTCGCGAGATCAACATTCGTCATCCGTCCATCGGACTGCAGATCGCTGAGAATTTGCCGATCGACATTGTCGAGTTTCAGTTTGCCTGTCATGTTGAAAGACTTCTGCGATAGAGCGCTGGTATAATGGGGCGCCAGAGCCATGGTTGCGGGTCTGCACTGAAAAACAGAATAAGGTTCACGCATAACACGCGCAAGAAAATTGCGAAATATTATTGCGCGACTGGGCTGTATTTTTTACGAATGAACTATCACCGTGCCGGAGATCATATCACATGCCATCGCAGCCCATCGCCCGTCTGCCCACTGGACCAGATGATTCCGTGTGCCAGATCTGGGTTGTCAGCGACGGCACGCCGGGCATGCGTCTGCAGGCTGTGGCAATGGCCGAATCCCTGCTGAAGGTGCGCCCTGACTGGGAATATGAACAATTCACCATCACCCCGCACCGGTGGATACGCGCGCTGCCCCGGCTGGCGGCTGCGGTGCCGAAAATCCCGCTATACGACACTGCAAAGGACGGCATGCTGGACCGGCGCCCGCATGCGGGACGCTATCCGCATATCATGATCACCTGCGGGCGACGGATGGCAGGCTATGCGCTGGCAATGAAACGGCGCGCCCGTGCCGACGGCTTTGATATGCAGATCGTGCATCTGCAAGACCCGCGTCTGCCCCCGCATCTGTTTGATGCGATGATCGTGCCGGCACATGACCGGGTCCGCGGCAGCAATGTTCTTGTGACAACCGGATCGCTGAACCGGCTGACCCTGACCGGCATGCAGAAAGCGATGATGGATTTGCCAACCCGCTGGCTGTCAGCCGCCCGCATGAATGCGGTTACGGTAATGCTGGGCGGTGATAACCGGCGATATGCCATCACACCCGAAATGACCGGCCATATGGGTGAGCAGCTGGCATTGCTGGCGCGCACAACGCGGTCCAAGTTGATGCTGATCCCGTCACGCCGCACACCCGGCGGGCTGATTGACAGCATCACCGCCGCCCTTCCTGATGGCAGTGTGCTGACACCGGCCGAAGATGAACCGAATGTCTATCCGGGCGTGCTGGGGCTGGGCCAGGCGGTGATCGTGACATCGGATTCAGTGAATATGGCCAGCGAGGCCGCGATTACCGGCAAGCCTGTTCTGGTCATTGGCTGGAAGCCGCCCGCAAAGGACAGCCCGACCGGCGAGAGCGGACGCATTGCCAGTTTTCACAAAAACATGGTGGCAGGCGGGCATACTGCCATTTTTGACGGCAGCATCCCGTCGGGCAATTTTGTGCGTCTCGATGAAATGGCAGATATGACCACACGCCTGTTGACCCTGCTGGGGCGTTGACCTGCACGCCGATGGCCAACCTGTTTGCCTCTATCCGCTCAGGCGTGGCCAGGGCTCACGATATACCGGCAACACAGGGTCTAGTAATACAACTCCCGCGGGCTGCTGACCTGCATCGCTGAATAGAGATATTCCACCTGATCGCGATAGCCGTTGAACATCATCGTTGGCACGCGTTCATCGGTGCCGAGCAGACGTTCACTCTTTTGCGGCCAGCGCGGATGCGGAATGCCGGGATTCACATTCGCCCAGAACCCGTATTCATTGCCGGCAAGCTCTTCCCAGAACGATACCGGGCGCTCATCAGTGAAGGTAAAGCGGGTGATCGACTTGATCGATTTGAAACCATATTTCCACGGCACGACAAGCCGGATCGGCGCACCATTCTGGTTCGGCAGCGCCTTGCCATAGATGCCGGTGGCCAGAAAGGCCAGCTCGTTCTGCGCCTCTTTCAGGGTCAGACCCTCAACATAAGGCCATGGATACCAGACCTGTTTCTGGCCCGGCGCCACATCGGGATCGAGGAAGGTTTCCATGCGCAGATATTTTGCCCCTGACAGTGGTTTCGCCACCTTCATCAGATTGGCCAGCGGCACCCCCGACCAGGGCACAGCCATGGCCCATGCCTCAACACAGCGGTGTCGATACAGACGTTCCTCAAACCCGCCCATGGCATGGACAAGCTGTTCGGCATCCAGTGTCATCGGCGTTTCAACCATACCGTCAATGGTCACGGCCCACGGGTCGGTCACCATATCGCGGGTCTTTTTCCAGATATTCTTGGATGACCCGAATTCATAGAAGTTGGTGTAGGTGGTGGCCTCTTCCTCATCGGTGATTGCGCGGTCCAGACGATAGGCGTCATTCCGTTCAAATGGATAGCCGCCAATGGCCGCCATTGCACCCGAGGCGAGCGCACTGCTACCAGCAAGACCAAGCCCGGCAAGGCCGGCCGCCTTCAGCCACTGACGACGATTCATGTAGATATCTTCAGGAGTTGCTGCTGATTCAGGCAACTCCCACGCACGGCGTCTTTTGATCAGCATGGTCGTGTCTCCCAACGGCTGATTGCATAAAATCCCCACCGCAGATTAACCTGCCCCGGCAATGTGGCATGAGTTGGGCAGGGCCCTTCTGTTGAG
>MDSV01153593.1_pt1 | contig 10951 bp, 7 predicted proteins | sample 810851 | NCBI WGS metagenome assembly MDSV01 (sample SAMN05326640, study PRJNA326480) | marine metagenome | isolation source: seawater | place: Atlantic Ocean: North East | collected 2012 | reverse complement strand
GACTACGATGATTTTTTTGAGGTTCAAAAGTTACCTATGGAAGCTTTAAACTCTGGACGTTGTTATGCGCAAGATCCGTCAACTTCGATAGCTCCTAATCTATTAAACCCTCAATCAACTGATAACGTTCTCGATGCCTGTGCATCTCCTGGGGGAAAGACTGCAATTATTGCTGCGAAAATGTCTAATCAGGGCAAAATTATTGCTGCTGATGTTGAAGGGCCTAGATCGGATCGATTAATTCAAAACTTGGAAAGACTAGGAATCGGAAATACTAAAATCATAAGAGGCGATTTGAGAGATGAAGAAAACAGATTAAAAGACGAAAACTTATTATTTGATAAAATCCTTCTTGATGTCCCCTGCACCAATTCAGGTGTTTTTAGAAGAAGACCCGATGCGAAATGGAGGTTATTGCCTCACTCCACAGCTGATATGACAAAACTTCAACTGCATTTAATCAATTCAATTCTTCCACTATTAAAAAAAGGCGGTCATTTAGTATATAGCACATGCAGTATTGACGCAGAAGAAAATACCGGAGTAGTCTCTAAGTTACTTGAAACACATAATTATCTGAAAAAGTTGGATGAGGTACAGTTACTTCCCTCTGAAAATAATGACGGTGCTTATGCTGCCCTTATAGGGTAATTTGTTTTAATTAAAGTAATCCAAATTTATTTGAACCTCTATGGGGAAATTAATTTCACTACTGACAAGTATTGCGTTATTGGCAACAATAGTGACAAGCATACTGATTTGGGCATTGAACAAATCAACTGTTTACGAAAGAGCTCCCCAAAATGAGATTCCTAAAATGACCCAAACTCCTTAATTCCAACTAAATGAAAATGAAATATTTAAAGATGGCGCTCCTTGGAGCAATGCTCGGTAATTCAGTAACTCATGCTGACAATCATTCAGCAATAAAACTGGAAAAAAATGAAGGTGATAAAATTTCCGTCAAAATAAAAGGGGAACATTTCACCACGTATCATTATGGTAAAGACAGAGCTAAACCGATTCTCTATCCAGTCCTTGGTCCAAAGAATAAACGCATGGTCAGAGATTGGCCTATAAAAAAAGATTCACCTAATGAAGCTCATGATCATCCACATCATGAGTCATTATGGTACACACATGGTGACGTGAATGGAATTAGCTTTTGGCATGTGGGTGATAAGATGGGGAAGATTCATCATAAAAAATTTCTTAAATCTGGTAAGAATGAAATCATCACTGAGAACGACTGGGTCAGCCCTAAGGGTGAACTCCAGTGTTCTGATACGACCAGTATCAAGTTTATGTCCCTGCCCAATGGAGGCCGTGGAATTGATTATACAGTAACTCTTAGAGCTACTAATGGAGATGTGAAATTTGGGGACACTAAAGAAGGCTCCATGGGAATAAGAACTCACCCCGCTTTACGAATGAAAGGTAAAGTTGCTACTGGAAAAGCCGTTAATAATAATGGCGTTTCAGGAGGAGGCGTTTGGGGGAAATCTGCGAAATGGTTGTACTACTGGGGAAAAGTCGAAGATGAACAAGTCGGTGTTGGTATTTTTGATCATCCCTCAAATCCAAGGCACCCAACCACTTGGCATGCCAGAGATTACGGTTTAATTGCAGCTAATCCATTCGGGTACTCACATTTTCAAGGGAAACCCAGAGGAACTGGAGACTTAATATTAAAAGATGGTGAGAAAATCACATTCCGTTATGCTTTTGTTTTCCTCGGCGGTGACAATAAAAGTTCAAAAGTCTCCGAGATTTATAACGACTGGATAAAATGAATTAATAGTTAGTAATTCATCAAAGCCTGCCTCAATGAAAAGAATCAAATCAATAGTTAATTCAACATTGATAGGCTTGCTTTTCGTCACTGCTTCATTTTCTGCTGCAGAAGAAGGGTTTAATACTGATTCCCTTAGTGTAGATTTCTTAGATTCTCATCACAGCAGCTCAATGATTAGTGGAGAATTTATCGAGCGTTCTATAATGCGTGAATTATCTGATTCGTTCAGAGCTATCTCTAACATTTCTATCGCTGATTCCGTTGATTCAGGTTATCTTATTAGAGGAATCAACTCCGAAGGTAATGGTTTTCTAGCAAGCAAACCACTTTCTCATGTTTATGTTGATGGAATTGCCCAATCACTTGAAGGAGCGAGACGTGGTTCTCTAGGAACTTGGGATTTAGACAGTGTCACATTATTACGTGGACCACAGGGAACAGCAGGTGGTCGCGTTTCAACTTCTGGGCAAATTAATATACAGACTAAAGACCCAACTTTCGACGAAGAAGGATCCCTACTTTTTGGTTTAGGAGAAAATAACCTTTATGAAAGTGCATTGATGGTATCTGGCCCGATAAATGAATACCTTGCCGCAAGGTTCACTGCAGAAATACTAGATCATGACGGCGAATTCAATTACCCCTTATCAGAGAGGTTACCCAAACTATCAGAGAGAAAAGAAGACGAGTACTATCAACTAAGAGCTAAAATCCTCTACCAGCCATCTGGTGAAAATGGACCACGAGCAATGCTCTCAGCATCACATTCATATGATGCTCCACAATACCAGGATGCAGATGGGCCTTCAGCCGGTGTTGATTGGCAAGACAGAATTTGGGGTCTGCAGTCATTACCAGCTTTTATACCAGCTATCTCTACTGAGGTTTCTCAAGCAAACTTATCAATTTTTAAACCCATTAATGAATATTGGAGTATAGAAAGCTTAAGCGGTATTGTGAGAACTCACACAGAAATTCCCTCCATAGATTTATCAAAGAACGGTGAAATAGATGATCAGACTATTTCAAGACAAATAAAAGGTATTTACCAAAAAGCACGAGTGAAAAGTAGTGCAGGCATCTTCTATTTAGATGGCGAAATGAATCATACATACAATCAGAAACTACCTTTCAATAATTTTAGAAGTCGAAACTATGAAAACGTAGAAATTGAGAATCTTGCATTATTTGGTGAGGCAGATTTTCAAATTCTGCCAAGATGGTCATTATTTGGAGGCCTACGTTATGATCATGAAAAGTTAGGATACTCCCGAATCTATCGTGACATCAAAGACAATGAAGTTATCAATTCTAAATTCACTTCACAGTCCTCATCAGCTGATGCGGTACTGCCAAAGATTGGAATAAATTATAAAATAAACGAGAACAATACAATTGGTCTTAAATCTCAGAAGTCTTACCGTGCAGGTGGGATGGAATATGATCTACTCAATGACGCTGAATACGAATATAAGGATGAGAAAGTATGGAACTATGAACTTTCATTATCGGGTAACTCACTAGACAAAAAAATTAAATACTCCGCTAACCTTTTCTATATGGACTGGAAAGATCAACAATTAAACATTCCACAAATACCTGGAGATTCTAGCACTGCAATAATTTCTAACGTCAACGACTCTCAGGTATACGGAGGAGAATTAGAAATACAGGCACAAGCAAATGAGAACCTCACTCTATTCGCTTCACTAGGTGCTGCAGTGACTGAATTTGAAGATTTTAAATTAAACCAGTTCAGAACAGAAACGATTCTCTCTGGTGAAAAATTTCCCCGATCTCCAAATTTCACTGCTGCTGTAGGTTTTGAGCATCAATTTGAAAGTGGATTTTTTCTCGGTGCTGACATGAAATATACCAGTTCCAGGGTTTCACGGTCTATTTTTGAAGGTTTAGAAAGGGACGATCTTCCAGAATATACGATATTAAATCTAAGACTCGGCTACAGGCAAGATGATTGGAGCATCACAGCATTTGCCAGTAACTTAACTAACGAAGAATACTTTCTCTATCGATACAATACACCAAAACTCCAGGTAGGCACAATAGGGCTAGAGCGTTACGTTGGTCTCAGAGTCACCTACAATTTCTAAAAAATAATTCCTATTCCTGTATGGAACTCGCCAAGCATAAAAATTTATGTTATCTATATCAATCGAGATGATGGTTCACCGCTTAACTATTTTATTGGTGTTTTTATTGCACTCTCAGAGCTTTGCTGAAAAAATTGAGTTTAATAAAAGTATTAAGCCTATACTATCGAACAACTGTTTTTCATGCCATGGACCTGACGCCAAAGTTGTCAAAGGAGACCTTCAGCTTCACCTCAGAGAAAAGGCGACCTCTGAATTAAAAAAGTCAGGTGAACGAGCAATCGTTCCTGGGGACCGAGATGAGAGTAGTCTTTGGCACAGAATTACTTCGACTGATACTGATGAACAAATGCCACCCCCTGAATCAAATCATAAACTTAGCAGTGAGGAAATTAAAACGATAGGTCAATGGATTGATGAAGGTGCTGAATACCAAGGACACTGGTCATTCCAACCGATCAACCCTAAAAAAGGTAATATTGATGATTTCATAAAATCGAAATTAACTGAGGCGGGATTAACCTCTTCAGTTACAGCGGATCCCCAAACATTAATCAGGCGCCTCAGTTTAGACCTTACTGGATTACCTCCTACTCAAAGTGAGATTAATAAATTCATAAGTGACCAAAGTGTTAATGCCTACGAAAAAACAGTAGACCGGTTACTTAGTTCAAAAGCTTTTGCTGAGAGACTAGCGGTAAACTGGCTTGACGCGGCTAGATATGCAGACACTAACGGGTATTCAATTGATGATCATAGAGACATGTGGGTTTGGAGAGACTGGGTTATTTCTTCTTTTCTTGAGAATAAACCTTTTGATCAATTCACCCTTGAACAAATTGCCGGTGACTTGATACCTAACAATACGAATCAACAAAAAGTCGCCACAGGGTTTCTTAGGAATAGTATGAACACACATGAAGGAGGAACCATTGCAGAAGAGTACCGAGTCACCTATACCGCCGACAAAGTTGATACAGTATCAACGGTTTTCATGGGGATGACTATGAAATGCGCTCAATGCCATGACCATAAATATGATCCAATTTCCCAAGAAGAGTATTACAAATTCTATGCATTCTTTAATACATCTAGTGAACCTGGGAACGGAGCTATAAATGCAAACACTGCGCCATTGATCGAAGCAGAGTCACCAATCTGCTCAATCGACCGAGTCAAAAGAGACGCCGGCATGAGGATAAAAGAACTTCGGAAGAAACGTATCAATCCAGAGGTAAATTTAGCCAAAGAAAGAGATGAATGGGAAAATAAAAAACTAGAATCCTTAAACAATCAGCGCCCAAATTCTGATAAAAATGATACTCAATTTAAAATTGATGATTCGGTCAAATGGATCTGGTCTGACAAAGATAATAAATCTGCAAGCGCAGAGTTCAAAAAAACCTTCAATCTAGAAAATGATCCATTAAAAGCTTTCATTTGGTTCACTTGTGACAACGAATGTAAAATCAAGATCAATGAACAAAATATTGGAACGAACGAAGACTGGACAAAGCCAAAACAAATAAGTGTAAAGAATTTACTAAAAGGGCCTAATACAATCTACGTTCAGGCCACAAACCAAGCAGGTTCGGCGGCTGGGTTCATTTTAAGCATGCACATCATTCTCCCCTCTGGAGAAAAAATTAATATAGTTTCAGACTCAAGTTGGGACTCACGAACGAGTAAGCTCGATAATAAAAATTGGGCTAAAGCTGCTAGTATTGCTAGTTACGGTGAGGATCCGTGGGGGAAAATTTATCAGGAAAACACTCCAGACGGATTTGATAAGGATCTTTATTTAGCCTTGAGCAAGGATCGCTCCGGGAGAAGTAATGAAGATTGGAACAAGATCAACGACTCATTTTCTTCAGTCTCAGGAACTTTTAAAATCTACATAAACCAATTAAACCTTGAAGAAAAAGCCATCAAAAAAACAGCTGACACTGGAAAATCAACGGTGATGGTTATGAATTACAAACCTAGAAAGACACATATCCTTATCAGAGGCGCATACGACCAGCACGGCGACGAGGTCAATTCCGGAACTCCGTCTGCAATAAAACCAAAAGATGTCTCGTCTGATAATGAATCCACGAGATTTGATCTAGCAAAATGGCTCATCAATCCTAATCACCCACTTACTTCAAGAGTCATTGTGAACCGTTATTGGCAAATGATTTTTGGCACGGGACTCGTCAAAACTTCAGAGGACTTTGGATCTCAAGGAGAATACCCTTCACATCCTGAACTACTCGATAGACTTGCAAAAGATTTTATCAGTAGCGGCTGGGACCTTCGAAAAATGATTAAAAAGATAGTCATGTCGGACACTTACAAGCAAAAATCAAACTTAACTAAGAAGGCAAAAGAGAAAGATCCTTACAATCGATTATTATCCAGATCTCCAAGATTTAGAATAGATGCAGAATTTGTGAGAGACTCTGCTCTCTTTGCCTCTGGACTATTGAACCGTGAGATCGGAGGGCCAAGCGTCTATCCTTATCAACCTAATGACTTATGGGCTGATGTGAGTCACTACGGTTACCCTGCTGGATTCACCTCCCAAAAATACTTACCGGGTTCCGGTAGTGCTAATCATAGAAGGAGCATGTACACCGTTTGGAAAAGGACTTCGCCTCCACCTTCAATGATTATATTTGACGCTCCGAACAGAGAAACTTGTACGGTAAGAAGACTACAAACAAATACTCCTATGCAGGCACTCGTTCTCCAAAATGACCCTCAATATCTTGAAGCTGCAGTATCACTCGGCAAGATTATGTCATTAAAACCGACTCCCCAAGAAGGCATAAAAGAAGGCTTCATCAAGACATTAGGTCGGAAACCAAAGCAAAAAGAATTAACAATTTTGATGTCATCTCTAACTCATTACCTATCAACCTATGAGTCTCGTCAAAAGGATGCTATTTATTTACTGAAGGCTGGCCAGTCTATTGTAAAAAATTCAATGGATGCCAAGAAGAATGCTGCTTGGACTTTAGTGGCAAGCACTTTATTAAACATGGATGAATTTGTAACTAAGCAATGAACATTTCAGACCATATTAATTCATCATCTAATATAATTAATAGACGATCTTTACTTGGCCAGTCCGGTATTGCTCTAGGCTCTCTTGCTGCGGCGTCAATGCTCAAAGGAGAAACATCTTCACCAATAAATAAAGGTTTACCTGGGCTTCCTCACTTCAAAGCCAAGGCTAAAAGAGTGATTTACATGTTCCAGTCCGGAGGTCCATCACACATCGATTTATTCGATCACTCTGAAAGAATTAACGAACTTCACGGATCAGAATTACCTAAAAGCGTTAGAGGCGGCCAAAGGCTAACGGGCATGACCGCAGGCTTAAAAAAATTATTAGTTTGTGGACCAGTATCTCCAATGAAGCAGAGGGGAAATTCTGGGACATGGATGAGCGACATGGTTCCCTACACAGGAAAAGTAGCTGATAAAATCACGGTGGTAAACTCCATGCACACGGAAGCGATTAATCATGACCCCGGGATTACTCTACTAAACACAGGCTCTCAAATACCTGGAAGGCCAAGCCTTGGGTCATGGGCAAGTTATGGGCTAGGCAGCAGCAACTCTAATATGCCCTCATATATTGTTTTAATATCCCAAGGCAATGGAAAGAACCCAGGCCAGCCAATTTTTTCTCGTCTGTGGGGTAGCGGCTTCCTACCGAGTCAGCACCAAGGCGTCTTGATGCGAAGCGGTAAAAACCCCCTGCTCTATCTCAATGACCCTCCGGGTATTGACCGTTCAACGAGAAGAAGGATGTTAGACGACCTAGCGTCACTCAATAAGGAGACCTATCAGGAATTCGCGGATCCGGAAATTGAAACCAGGATTGCTCAATATGAAATGGCATTTAGGATGCAAACAGCAGCACCTGAAATTGTAGATATCTCTAATGAACCAAAAAGCACTTTCAAACTTTACGGCGAAGAAGCTAGAAAACCGGGAACCTATGCTTATAACTGCCTGCTAGCGAGGAGACTCGCAGAACGCGACGTCCGATTCATTCAATTATTTCATCGCGGTTGGGACCAACACGGCAGCCTAATACCTCATCTTAGTGCGCAATGTAAAGACACTGACCAGCCCTCTGCCGCATTGGTCACAGACCTAGAGCAAAGAGGACTATTGAAAGATACAATTATCATTTGGGGGGGTGAATTTGGTCGCACAGCATACAGTCAAGGTTCATTAAGAAACGGAAGAGACCATCACGGCCGTTGCTTCAGCATTTGGATGGCTGGTGGAGGTATCAAGCAAGGCCATGTCCATGGAAAAACTGATGACTATTGCTATAATATTGAAAAAGACCCTGTCCATACTCATGACATGAATGCAACGATATTGCACTCATTGGGTATTAATCACGAAAAATTTACATTTAAATTTCAAGGTCTAAACGCCAGATTGACTGGAGTAGAAAAGGCCAAAGTGGTTAAAGAAATATTAGCTTAGCAATCTTAGATGAATGTCATTTACGCTTTTTAGAAAACATCCATTTGTAAAATTCCTCAGATGATAGGACAAGCCTCTTTGCTCCGTGCCCTTCATTAGGATAAACCTTTATCTTGGCTAATTTACCTCCGGCGTTTTGAATCGCAGTCACCATACGCTCAGATCTTTCAGCAGGAACAACCTCATCCTTGGCACCAGCAAATGCATAGACAGGAACCTTAGCCAAATTCTTGGCCCATTTATCTAATTCCTTGGTAACATCTTTTGGCCCACCAGGTCCAATACCTCCTACTATAGGAGCAATGGCAGCAAAATGTTCGGGAGAGTTACCACCCCACAACCATGACCCGTATCCACCCATGCTATTACCAGTAAGATAGATTCTTTTCAAATCGATTGGCAGTGTGGCTTTTAATTGATTAAGCCACTCATTGAGCTCTTCATGCTTCCAACCCCCTCGTCCACCTCCCCGAGCTTCCCGTAGACATTGCGGAGCTACAACAATGCATGGAGTATCAATATTTTTGACTATACCTCTCCATAGAGGCGCAACTGATCTAGTTATTGATTCAATATTATTTCCTCTCCCTCCTGCACCATGCAGGTATATCACTAAAGGAACTTTTTTTGTCTCTTTGAGCTTTGTTGAAAAGACGAGGAAGTCTGAATTAATTGATTTGGCTTTTGCCTTAATACCAGCGTTTAATTGATGAATTTTTTTAAACTCTTTAATATCAGCTAAAGATTTTTTTTTAACTTGAGCCAACGAAACTAAATTAAGAGCAAAGAATAGAAGGATAGAAACGGGTGTTATTAAAAAACTTTTTTTCATTTATTTCTCTTAATTTTAAACCCATTTGGAAGCAGTGCAGTATATTTATTCTCTGGTGTTACATAAAGGTACACTTTAACAAAATCACCCTTATCAGGAATAGGCTGATTTCCCTGTGGCCCAGGATGAGGAGGGATTCTTACGCTAGGCTTCCAAGCTCCAACATTAATATTCTGACCAATCTTAACACCCTTCCCTTTTAAAATTTTAGTGATCTTTATTGTCACTTTAAATATTTTATCTCGATGAAGGCCGAATGCTTTCTCCACCTTTGATTTTGTTATTTTTGATGTCACACCTGTGACTTTTCCCGTAATAATGAGCTCCGATGTCTTCTCTAAATCCATAGGGCTCATTGGGGCTATCGCTCCAAATAAAGTGAATGAAGAGACCATAAGAACGGTCAGGATTGAAATACTAACCCTCATTATCAATTAGTTATAAACCCTAAAGTTAAAAAGATAAATATATGTTTTTGAGACTTGTTAGTTATTGATCCTATGTCTATAAATTCCAAAAATATTAAAATATAATAAAACATGAACAAAATAATTTTATCAATCTTATCAATAGGTCTTTTTACTTTTTCATCATACGCCGAGGAAGAAAAATCTTACCTTAAAACCAAAGATGCAATTTCAATGAACGTTAAAAAGTACTTTGAAGCATCATCAGAAGAAGACACTAAATTTGCTGAAAATTTTTATGCGGATAATGTTGAAGTGTTTATTAATGACTTAGTCATTAAAGGTAAGAAAAATTACATCACAAGACTCAATAAGATTAATAAAGAGTTGATCAAAGATATCAAATTTGAGCAATTACACATTCATACTAATTACTTTTCAAAAGAAGCACTTGCTCACGATGGAAAGACATTTGGAGAAATGCATCCTAATGAAGATACAATATGGACTAACGCCTGGGGGACTTTAACAGGCGTTGGGAGGTCTTCCAATAAACCAATTTCTTTCCGTATTCATATGGATTTTAGAACAGTAAAAGGAAAAGTAGTAGAAATGCTAGCCTACTACGACCCTACTCAAATGAATGAAGAAATTAAAGCTTTAGAGGCTTCGAAGTAATTAATTCAAAAAAAATTAAAAAAGGACCGTGAATATTACATTCACGGTCCTTTTTATTTTTAAACAATCGTACTCAAGAAAAGAGTCTAATACATAACATTTTGATCCATAGTCAGAAAACTGTAGCTTGCCTAAGTATTATATACTGCTCTTTCAGACTTTTGAGACCTACGGCAGATGTCTCTGATAGTCACACGACCAACTTTTTAGTGCGGCAAATTTCATTAATTGATTCTCTTATTAGTAGTTTAGTTTATAAATTATAGGCATGAAAAAGACGATACTAATAACGTTACTGCATTTTGTTCTAACTAGCCTAACATCCTTTTCTCAAGGTGAATGGATTGAAGAAGTGATAGATCCAGATACAAGCCTAAGAACTGGAAAAATTGAAATTAATGGTATTATTGCCACTATTAATTCAGGTGTAGATCTTTCGGGAATTAACCTTGAAGGGGCCGACCTTCAGGGAGCCAATCTCGAAAGAGCAATCCTTATAACAACAAACTTTAATGAGGCTAATCTTAAAGGTGCAAATTTGACTTATTCTAGATTAAATTCAGCAAATTTTAGCAATGCCAATCTAAGTGAATCAAATTTATCAGGCTCAATCTTACAGGGATCAGACTTT
>MDSV01129853.1_pt1 | contig 10951 bp, 9 predicted proteins | sample 810851 | NCBI WGS metagenome assembly MDSV01 (sample SAMN05326640, study PRJNA326480) | marine metagenome | isolation source: seawater | place: Atlantic Ocean: North East | collected 2012 | reverse complement strand
TAAATGGTATGTTTAACAATATAACTACAATATGTAGAAAGCAATTATAGAAACACAATACAGGAGATAAAATGTCATCGTATAGAGCGGAATATATCTGGATTGACGGCTCTGAGCCAACACAATTCCTGAGGTCTAAAACGAAAGTTATTTCAGAGGGCGAAGCGCCTTCAGTTTGGGGGTTTGATGGATCTAGCACAAATCAAGCAGTTGGAAGCGATTCTGATTGTGTTTTAAACCCAGTATATACGTGTCCCGACCCCATTCGGGACGAGGATGACATACTTGTTTTATGTGAAGTGCTCAATATTGATATGACTCCACATAAAAGTAATCATCGAGCTAATTGTGTTGAAATCTTCTCTAAATTTTCTAAACATGAACCTTGGTTTGGAATAGAGCAGGAATATACCTTTTTTGAAGGTGCTCGCCCACTCGGATGGCCTGAAAATGGCTTTCCGGCGCCGCAAGGAGGCTATTACTGTGGAGTAGGTGCGGATGAGGTTTTTGGAAGAGATATAGTTGAAGAGCATCTGGATGCATGTATAAGAGCAGGTATAACAATTTCCGGAATAAACGCTGAAGTCATGCCAGCACAATGGGAATTCCAAGTTGGCCCTCTAGATCCGGTTGCGGTATCTGATCAATTATGGATAGCTAGGTGGCTACTGTACAGAATTGCTGAAGATTATGGTGTAACGGTAACCTTAGATCCTAAACCAGTCAAAGGCGATTGGAACGGTGCGGGAGCTCATACAAATTTCTCAACAAAAGAGATGAGAGAATCTTATGACCCAATAGTTGCTGGAGCAGAGGCTCTCGGGGAAAAAGCTGATTTACACATTGTGAACTATGGAGACCGAATTGAGGAGAGGCTAACTGGCCTTCATGAAACTTGTTCACACAAAGAGTTCAGGTACGGTGTTTCGGATCGTGGAGCATCAATAAGAATACCTTGGCAGGTCGATAGAGATAAAAAGGGTTATTTAGAAGACAGAAGACCTAATGCGAATTGCAACCCATATATCGTCACAGGCCTGATTACTCAAACTGTATGTGAAGCTATATAGACAACCGTGTAAAACCTTTATCGTCTCGTTGATTTGACTAACGCATCAAATTAGACCTATCATTTGCCACAATTCATAATTCATTTACGATTTGGAGAATAAGATATGGCAAATAAAACAGGCGTTGAATTCAAATCAACAATACCAATTAAAATGCGGGATGGTGTTACGTTATACTCTGATTTATTTATACCAGAGGGAACGGGCAAGTACCCTGTGTTATTACAGAGAACCCCTTATAACAGAACGTCTCCTTTTGCCAGAAGCTTGTCTCTCGACTCCATCGCAGCTGGGCTTTCAGGTTATGCGGTAATGGTACAAGATTGCCGAGGACGATTTGAGTCAGAAGGAGAATTTCATCCCTTTGTAAATGAGATTAATGATGGATACGACACAATAGAATGGATCGCTGACCAAGACTGGTGTGACGGAAACGTAGGTATGTACGGAGGATCATATGTAGGCGCCACTCAGTGGCTTGCGGCAATGAGTCAGCCTCCTGCTCTAAAAGCAATTACTCCCGGAATTACAGCTTCAAATTATCATGAAGGATGGACATATCAGGGTGGAGCATTTGAACTAGATTTCAATCTTTCATGGTCTTTGATCCACTTGGTTTCAGCCAACTATGAAAATCTAGTCAACAACTTTGGAGCCCCTGCAGACAAAATAGGCGAATTAACAGACATGGCTGACCAATTAATGAATGAGTACTCTCATCTTTCGCTTAAGGACTGGCCTGCGCTTAAAGGTATTGGTGACTTCTATTACAGATGGCTAGAGCATCCAGAATACGATGATTACTGGAAATCTATTGCTATTGAAGAACATCACAATAATATTGATGTGCCTGCACTTTCCATAGGTGGATGGTTCGACATATTTATGGGTGGAACAATTAAAAACTATGTTGGAATGTCTGAAAACGGAAAAACTTCAAATGCAAGGTCCAATCAAAAACTTCTAATTGGACCTTGGGTTCACCCAGGTATGTTGCCTGGATTCCCAGGAAGCCCAGTAGGAGAAGAATATTTTGGTATTCGCTCATATTCAGGCGTTATTGATATGCATGGAATACTATTGAGATTTTTTGACCATCATCTGAAAGGTATTCAAAATGGTTTGTCCGATGAAAAACCAATAAATATATTTGTAATGGGCGAAAACGTCTGGCGTGAAGAAAGTGAATGGCCGTTATCAAGAGCAGTAAATACTAACTATTACTTAAATAGCAATGGAAATGCTAATTCGAGAAATGGCGATGGGCTACTTGCAACAAAGCAATCAGGTAATAGTGACACAGATACATTTATTTACGATCCACAATTTCCAGTACCAACAAAGGGCGGTGGCCTATGCTGCTACGATGCACTTGGAGGAGCTGGGGCGTTCGATCAGTCAGACATTGAGTTAAGAAATGATGTACTTGTATTTTCCACACCGGCTTTGGAAAAAGATATAGAGGTAACAGGTCCCATAACAGTTAAATTGTATGCATCTACCTCGGGTAAAGATACAGACTTTACTGCAAAACTTGTCGACGTCTATCCCGACGAGGAAAAGGCAATAAACCTAACTGACTCTATAATACGAGCAAGATACCGAAATGGAACTGAGCAAGCTGTACTGTTAGAGCCAAATGAAGTGTATGAATACACAATAGATCTATGGTCAACAAGCAATGTATTTAAAAAGGGTCACAAGATCAGGATAGATATATCCAGCTCTAATTTCCCTAGATTTGATCGCAACTTAAATACTGGTGGCACGATTGGGGAGGAAACAGATTTCATTAAAGCTACTCAGACGATTTATCATAATAATGAATTTCCATCACATATAATATTGCCAATCATACCAAGATAAAAATTCGATAACTTTATTGCGCGAGAAAACCGCCATCAACAACCAGCTCAGCGCCTGTGACATAAGATGAATCTTCACAGGCTAAATATAGCACTGGATTAGCTATCTCTTCAGCACTGGCAAGTCTTCCAAGTGGTATTTTTGACACTCTACTCTCCAGAGCACCTGGCAACGAGAATGGTGCGATTGTGAAAGGCGTTTCAGTATATCCAGGATGAATTGAATTCACTCTAATTCCTTCTTGTGCATATTGAATGGCAGCAGATTTAGTAAAAGATCTTATAGCCCCTTTTGCAGCATGGTAAGCAGTATTAGTGGGGCTTCCAAACATGGCACACATAGAAGAGACGTTCACTATTGAACCTCCCCCTCTTTTGCGCATTTCCGGTACTACGTATTTAGTTCCTAAAAAAGTGCCTTTAGCATGAATTGCCATCATCCTATCCCACTCTTCACTACTTGTTTCTTCGGTGTTTTTTAAGTTATGAATTCCGGCACTATTAACCAATACGTCAATACCTCCGAACTGATCTGATGCAAACTCTATAGATTTTTGCCAACTAGTTTCATTTGTTACATCTAACTCAATAAAAACTGCCCTGCCACCTGATTCATTTATATGGTCGGCGGTACGTTTCCCTGAATCGATATTTATGTCTGTTATAACAATAGCTGAACCCTCATTACTGGCTAGCCAGGCGTAAGCTCCAGCTATGCCCATCAATTCTCCCTTATTCCCATTCGCTCCACCAGTTATAAAAGATACTTTATTTTTAAGTCTGTTGGGCAAATCAATTCTCCTGTCTGCTACGTCGTGCTTGCTTTATTAACATGCCTAAAGTGTGCGGATCAAAACCATATTTAACTGCTTTGGCAAGGTTGTCTTTTGATACTTCATCCTCTCCGAGAGCAGCGCAGGCTAAAGCCCGCACAGCATACGGCAAGGACCGCTTAGAGTCGATTTTGATTGCTCGATCTGATTCCCTAATCGCAACATCATAATGGCGAGATTCATAATGTGCCATAGCTGCATTACTTATTGCATCTACGTTTTCAGGATCTATGTTGGCTGACTGGGTAAAATCGTCTATTGCTAACGACAATTGTTTAACGTGAACATATGCCATTCCGCGATTGTAAAAAAGAGTCGAGTCTTCGGGATTTATACTTATTGCTTTAGTAAAATCATCAATAGCTTCCTTCGGCCTGACTAATTGACCCAGAATTAAACCTCGCCTTGAATAAGCGTTTACATCCTGAGGGTCAGAATCAATTAGCTTCGTTAGGTCTGAAACCTCTTTTTCCATATTTTCTACTATTGAATCCATGTCAGGTAATTTTTTTTGATGCTCGTGGGACATTTACTAAACCTTCTGTGTTTTTATATTTTGATTTTCTCTAGCCCAGTTTAGCGCAAAAGCTGCTATTCCAAACATTATGGCTACCGCTATAAAAGCGACTCGATAACTTCCTGATAAGTCATATGATAACCCAGCAAGAATTGGTCCAAAACCAAATGATATTACTGTAGTCGCGGATATAACTCCCATTATTGTACCGAAACTTTTTATACCAAATGAATCTTGCACCAACAAAGGAACAAGAGCTCCAAAAGATCCCATAAAAAACCCGAATAAAGCAACGGCAAACCATACGCCTGCGCCACCACCAATCAGTAGGATCAATATAATCCCACATATCTGCCCAATGAAGCATACCATCATCACAAACCTTGTTTGAAGCTTCTCGGTTAAATACCCAAGAATAACTTTCCCAAACATTCCGCAACCTGCTAAAACTGTTAGGCACAATGCAGCGGATGTTTCAGAGATATCTATGTCAACTAGATGTGCAAAAACATGTCCAAGTATAGTGGTATATGTAAAATTACCGAGCATAATTGCAAAAGTTATTGCATAAAACGTTGGATTTCTGAGAAGGTTATTGATAGTCCAATTACCTTCGTCGAATTTTTTATTTCTAGCTTCATCAGTTTCTATTTTTATTTTCTCTGTGTGTGGTTCACTAATAATAAAAAACGAGAAGATTGCAATAATTAAAGCAGCAACAGCAACATACAGATAAGCGACTTCCCATGAAGCCTTATTTCCAATTGCTAAGCCTATAAGTATAGGCATGGTTAATCCACCAAAATTGTTACCCATCATCGTCATACCCATTACCCTGCCTCGAGTATTTGGAAACCACAGTCCCACCAGACGACCTGCAGGCAGAATGGCTGCCCCATTTAACGCGCCAAACTGTAAAGCTGACAAAGCGTACCAATGCCAAAGATCAGTCATTAGAGGACGAAATGCAAAACCGACACCCATTAATAATAATGAACTGACCATAATAGGTTTAGCGCCATATTTATCCATTAACCTGCCCATAAATGGACTTGTTAAACTCCCTAAAGCCATGAAAGACAAGGATGCACTAATGTAAGTTCTGGTCCAACCAAACTCGTTAGCAAGTGGTTCTACAAATAATCCGAAAGCATAGTTTGATGCACCAATTGCTAATGCAGCAGACAAAAAAGTTACAAATACTACCGACCAACCACGATGGAACCCAAACGGATTCTTATTTTTTAAAATATCAATAACTCCGACTGAATAGCCTAAAAGATGATAACGCCGCGGCCATCTTCGCCACGACTTAAGGCGTCAAAACCTTCATTGATTTCATCGATTACATATCGTCTTGTTATTAATTCGTCTATACTCAATCTTCCCTTAAGATACCAATCTATTAATTTGTCAAAAGTTTCGTGCGAACTTGCTGAGCCATAATAACTACCAATTAAGGTCTTCTGACTTCTTACCAACTCCACCATATTTATAGGAACTTCCGCTCCGACTGGTGCTAACCCAACTAATACGGCCGTGCCATTCTTTCTTAAGGATTCGACCGCTGCTGAGGTTGTAATTGCTGATCCGAAACTATCAAAAGCTAAATCTACTCCGCCTCCGGTCATGTTTTTGATTTCCTGGACAGCATCGACCTCTTTGGAATTGATAACATCTGTCGCTCCAAATTTATATGTGAATTCTAATTTATGATTATAGATATCAACTGCTATTATTCTTGAAGCACCCATAAGCTTTGCGCCCTGTATTACATTTAGCCCTACTCCTCCACATCCGAACACCGCAACTGTTGAACCTGGGCGAGATGCAGGATTATTTATAACCGCACCAACACCTGTAGTTACTGAACACCCAATCAAAGCGGCCACTTCAAATGGCACCGCATCAGGCATTTTATGGCATGCTTGTTCAGGGACAACACCCATTTCAGAAAAAACTCCGACTTTCGCCATCTGGTATACAGAAGTTTCACCTTTACTTAATCGAGTCGTACCATCGAAAAGAGTTGCCCCTGTTATACCGGCCGTGTCACACAGTTGTGGGCTGCCTGTCCTGCATAAACGACAATATCCGCAACTAGATACAAACGATAATATACAACGATCTCCAGGTTTTACCCTGGTTACCCCCTCTCCAACTTCCTCAACCACGGCTGCACCTTCATGTCCGAGTACAATCGGCATCGGCCCATGTGCATCTCCGGTCATCCAATGATGATCACTGGCACATACTCCGGCAGCCGCCATTCTAACTTTAACCTCTCCCGGTTTTGGAGAGCTTAAGTTGAGTTCCTCAACAATTAACGGCGTGTTTGGCTTATAAAGTACAGCGGCTTTCATATAAATTCCCTCAAATCAAAATGTCATTTAAATAAAACATAGTTTAAACTCAGACTTGTTTGTAATCCAATAAAAATAAATCATAATATATTTCACATAATAAATGTTTCACACTAAATATCAGGATTATCCAAATATAAACAGAATTTTATGCTAAAACCTTGCTCCGAATTATCTCAGCTGCTAGAAGAAGATCCAATAGGCACGGCTCCTATATGGACAAAGTGTATTGTAATTGAATTACCTCCTCCATGGTCAGCAAAAATTGAGGAATCAAAACATTTTGATGAATCTATAACTAGTTACATAAATGAATTAAACGAAGCAGGACATAAAATTAGACTCCAGTGCATCTTGCCAGACGAACAATACTCTACGCCTGGTATGCGTAGAGTGATGTTATTCACTAAAGATCCAGAATTTTTGCTAGTTACTCATAGATTAGAATATTTGATCCCGGAAGCGTTTTTACCAGATTTATGTAGATCTATTCTAGAAAAACCACAACAGGCAGAAAAATATACAAAATTCAAACAAGCTGGACCTTCAATAAGAGATATATTGATTTGTACTCATGGTAATCGAGATAGGTGTTGTGGATCGATTGCTGTACCTTTATACAATCAGTTGCGACGCAAATATACCCAACTCAATGAGCTTACGAACTCCATTCGTGTTTGGAGAACCAGTCATACCGGTGGTCACAGATTTGCACCAACTGTTATAGATCTACCACAAGGCCGATATTGAGCATATGTGGACGAGCTGACTATAGATTCAATAATCCATAATTCAGGACCAATAAGTAAGTTAAATAAAAATTACCGAGGTTGCGCACTGGTATCTTCTGTTCAAGAGCAAAATGCAGAGAGGGAATTACTGTTTGATTTAGGTTGGAGTTGGATAGATTTTAAAAAATATATTTCCACAGTTAAATCATCAAAGGAAAATGATTCTCATCTAGTCAATGCTTTTTATTTGGAACCGAAAATGAATTCGAAGCATAATTTTCAATTTAAAATTCAATATGAGAAAAGTATCCCAACAATGAACTGCATGAAAGAGGGGAATAAAGGGCTAAACAAAAAATATCGAGTTATTAAAAATACTCAACTGTAGTTCGGGTTTTTACTAGCCCCTCAACGCATTGACCGTGTGCTTGAGTCCTTCTTCCAAATTAATTCGTGCTGTCCACTCCAAATCTTTTTCCGCTTTTCTAGCATTTAAATATATGTGCCTAACATCACCTTGGCGCTCTGGTTCATAAATAGGCTTTTTTGAGTAGCCAATTTCTGCGCTTAATTGTTTAAAAATCTGATTTACAGATGTCTGTTCACCGGAGCCAATATTTATATGCCCTTGTGCTTCTGTATCTAATACAGCAATTACTGATGATGCTACATCCTCAACATAAACAAAGTCTCTGCTTTGCTCTCCATCTCCAAAGATTTTCACATCTTTGTCATCAAGCATTCTTCGAGAAAATATAGCCACTACCCCCGCTTCACCTTGAGGGTCTTGGCGAGGACCAAACACATTTGCAAGACGCAGACTGGTAAATTTGGCTGAGGTGGGAAGTAATAAATCGAAGTAATTCTCCAGAGTCCATTTACTCAAACCATAAGGGCTAATAGGGTTAATAGGATGTTGCTCATCACAAGGCAAATATTTTGGCTCACCGTATAATGCACCGCCGGTATTTAAATATATATATGATTTAACATCAGCTTTCACTGCATAATCCATAATTTGCATGCCATTTAGTATGTTCACTTGTGCATCAAAGTTTGGCTCTTTAATCGATTGAGACACAGAAGCTTGTGCGGCGCAATGAATCAATACATTGGCTTCAAAATCCTTTAGTACCTTAGACAACTTCTGGTCTGCGATATTGAGGTTTAAAAACTCCACACTTTTCGACAAATTAGCAAGATCACCCGACGACAAGTCATCAATAACAAGAACTTTCGCACCTTGGCTTATAAGGCTATCAGCTATATGGGAACCAATAAAACCTGCACCCCCAGTTAATATTGCTTTCAATTTACCCCTCAATCAAATCTTAAAATTATTGTTAATATGTGGACTTGTAGTAAAAATAACAGTTACAACCATAATAGAACAATAACTTAAATCCGTCCGTTATCATGTCATATATATATAAATATAAACAGTGGATGAATTTAACATCAATAACCGATTACAATGTAAAAACTTATTCGATTAGGTATCAGAATGTTTAACATACTAATAAAAAATGCATTAATAATAGACGGAACCGGTAGTGAGGGATTTTACGGATCAGTGGGGGTGTCTGGAGATTCTATCCAGGTACTTCGAGGCAACGTTGATCAAATCTCGGCAAGTAAAGTCATTGACGCAACAAATATGGTAGTGTGTCCGGGGTTTATAGATCTTCATTCACATGCTGGACTAACAATACTAGGAGAGCCAAACCATGAGCCTAAAGTCCGGCAGGGGGTCACAACTGAGTTAATTGGAATCGATGGCATATCCCATGCTCCTTTCAAAACGGTAGATGAACTAAACAGGTACATTTGGCTCGACTCTGGTTTAAATGGATATCCTCCAGTTCCAGCTGACTGGCTGACGGTAGCTGATCAACTAAGCAAATATGACAATAAAGTTGCGATTAATGTCGCAATCATATTAGGCAATTCTCCAGTTAGAATTTGGTCAGTAGGATGGGATGATATTCCAGCAACCCAAAAACAGATTCATAATATGCAGTCAGTAGTTCGTGAGGCTATGGAAGAAGGCGCATGGGGTATATCAACCGGCTTGGACTACCCTCCAGGTTCTTATGCGAGTACAGATGAGCTGATAGCTATATCGAAGACGGCTAATGAATTAGGCGGTTTTTACCATACTCACACGCGAGCTAGTTTGAAACCTCAAGGAACTTTAGCTCCTTGGGAAGAAGCAATCGAAATTGGCAAAAGAAGCGGTATCCCAATACATTTAACTCATTATCGACAGAGTTTTCTTGGAGATGGAAGTCATTTAGATTATTTGGGTTTAGTTGATGACAATAGGAGCAAGGGTATGGATGTAACATTTGACTGTTACACCTATCCGTATTCAGGAACTTCACTGACAATACAATTACCATCATGGTGTAAAAGTGGCGGTCCAGAGGCAATAATTAATAGACTAAAAGACCCTGACACTAAAGATAAAATCAAGCTGGAAATGCGTTCCCAAAGTGATGCTCCTTATAAATGGGATGAACTGTGGTTGACTGCATTCCATAAACCTTCTAACAAAAAATTTGATGGCATGTCACTCTCAGAGATATCTAACTTGAAACAGATGGATCCCATTGATGTCATGATCGAACTTCTTATTGAAGAAAAACTTGGAATTTCTCAGGTTGGCACTGGCACTAACGCTCACACGTTACCAGCTTTCGTATCGCATCCATATGGAATGATAGCCAGCGATGCTATTTTATTTGGTGATTATCCAAATCCGAGAACATATGGTTGCTTTCCAATTGTTTTAGCAGAATTCGTCAGAGCAGAGAAACATCTGCGTTTACCTGAGGCAATTAGAAAAATGACTTCATTCCCAGCACAACGACTTGGTTTAACAAACCGCGGAATATTACGAAATAATATGAAAGCGGATATAGTGATTTTTGATCCAAACAAAGTCAAAACTCATGCATCTAAATCGAACCCGAAACAGTTTCCTATAGGCATCGAATATGTGATGGTTAACGGAGAATTGGTAATAGATAAGGGAGCCAATACTCTGGCATTACCAGGGAAATCTCTAAGGCGTGGCAGAGATTAATCTCCTATATCGATCTGTAAATACGATTCTCCCAGATTTTTGTCAAACTCCACACCTCTGCCATTTATATATTCAACAGAAAACATATACGACCCATCTTTATCTAAAACCGCGTCGAAAGTGGCTATGCCACTTTGTTCAGTCATTTCCGTAGCAATAAGTGACTGAATGTCAGGGCCGACAGGCCCTACCAAAGAAACTTCTACACTTAATCCTTCAACAGGTTCTTCTGACTTTGTTGTAACTAAAACAGTAACCATTACAGTTCGGTTCTCAAAATTCCAATCTGCATCAACGGTATTCGATATAACGGGCAAATTAAGTGCTGGCAGTTCAGGAATTAAGTTCTTCTCCTGTAACAATTCTTTTTCTTCCTCAAGAATCTCTTGTTTAGCTACATCCAGTCCCTTCAAATTCTCCCCACCAGCTATAAATGCTTTCGTAAATCCATTCACTACGACCGTATAGGTATTCCCTATTTCAT
>MDSV01243084.1_pt1 | contig 10952 bp, 24 predicted proteins | sample 810851 | NCBI WGS metagenome assembly MDSV01 (sample SAMN05326640, study PRJNA326480) | marine metagenome | isolation source: seawater | place: Atlantic Ocean: North East | collected 2012 | reverse complement strand
GGGCACTAGAAATGATTACAAAAACCACGTTGACCTTGAAGCAAAGATAGACGCTAAATCTTTAACTTTCGATGTTAAAGACACAAACAAGCATTGCAACGATAGGGTTTGGGTGGAAATGGTAAACGTGGATGACAACAAAGGTTGGATATACGGAAAAGCTGACGGGTTCTTATTTAAGATGAAAGATTTTTGGCTTTCAGTTTCCAGAAAGCATTTAGTTAAACTTACAGAAAAATTGGTAGACCCATTTGATTGGGTTTACGATAAAGATCGAGCCGTAAAAAAAGTTTATGTTGGTAGGCACAAATATCAGAGGCAAAGCAGGTTTAACGGCTGCGTTAACGTAAAGTGGAGCGTTGATGGCTCTGTAAAATGGTTGCCTAAAAATACGCCACCACCAGAAGGGGCCAAGCCTATCATGAACAAAGATGAGACAAGTATCCTGCTTGTAAGCGATATAGAGAAATACATACCTTACAAGAAATACGACAGGAATACATACAAACTCATAGGCTAAAGTGTATGAATTTATGGGCGCGTACTGGTTTCGATTTAAGGTCTTATACCAGACTGCAAGCAGAGGATGACAGTGGGCCTCTTAAATCATCTGTCTAGGTAATTCAACTGCCAATAATGTTGATATGGCTCCTTCTCTCGACGAAGCTGACGCGATTCTCGCTAAGTTTGGTTGGGCTGAAGAAGCTGCTGTAGCTGCGTAAGCTACCCGTCCTACTCTGGATGCTCGTTAAAGAGCTAGGGCGTCGACAGCGAGCAAAAAACTAGGGTCGAGTAGCACTAGGATAAAATGTTACTCAAAACTCGTGTAGGCCGTTTGTCGGTGACATGCCAAGCGAGTATTAACACCGACTAAGCTTGTAGAAGTCTGAGCCGAAGGGCTTCAAAGACAGGGGTTCGACTCCCCTCGCCTCCACCATTTTAAAATTAATTATATTTTTCTAGTGTATAATTAATTAGGATGGAAAACCAAACGCCGCCAAAGTTAGCTTTTATTCACACCCCCAAAACTGCTGGAACTTTTGTCAGGGTTTTTTTTGATAACCTTTTTTTAAAAAAGGGTTGGGGAAATTCTCTTCACGATCCTTTTTGCGAGTTTAGCCCGTACAAAGAAAATTATAAAAAAAGAGGCAGAGACTTTAATAAAGATCAACTTAAAAAAATTATAGAAATTGAGGAGAGCAACAAATCTACTCCCGCATTTGTTCATAATCACGCCGCTAATTGGAGTGCAGAAAGTTTTTGGGATTTTAAAAAGAATAAATGGACTACATTTTCTTTTGTGAGAGATTTTGGTGATATTTTGTGCTCTTATTATTTTTATTTAAATAAATTTATTAATGATGATTCTGTCCATGAAGATTTAAAACCAACGCCTTTAACAGACCATTGGAATTTTAATGTTATCGGAGTACCAAGAAGCGTATTTGAAAAATTAACTCTCGACGAATTTGTGTCGATAGCAGCGAGAAGAAAAAATATAAGAGTAATGCCCAGCTATCACGAATCTATAGAGTTTATCGCTCCATATTCTACAGAAAATTTTGCTTTTTTTCTTAAAAAATATTTAGATTATGATTTTGATGGAAAAGTACCGCATGTAGAAGGTCATCAAGACTCTGGAAAAGAAAAAGTATTAGTAAGCGGAAATAAAGGCTACGAATATTACTGCGAGTCTGGAGAAATATCTAAAGCTACCCAAAAAAGAATAGCTGGAGACTGGAGGCAGAAAGGTTTTAAGCGGATTTTTGAAAAAAGTAAGCATCTTTTTGATCAATAAATTTGACTTATTTTTTTACCGCACATACCTTTAAAAGATAAATCATGAATCGAAGGAGCTTCATCAAAACAGTACCCGCGATTGCTGGTAGTATCACCGTTTTTAATTCTGCTATGGCAGCAAAGGAGGATGCAGTCCCAGAGGCTCCCGTACTTAAACATACTTATTACAATTATTTTGTAAATTGCTATGTCCAAAATCAAAAATATTGGCCCTTAGAAGTCTATAAGGACGGCAGTTTTAAAGATGGTAAATTGTATTTCGGTACTTTTCAGGGGGCTGTAGACTTCATACATAGTCACAGTCTTGTAACTCCATTCTACGATGAGGCTTTGTACGAAGTGTTTCACGAAACTTCTAGAGACCCAATGATTGCTCCGAAGCAAATATTTACATATTGGGTAAAATTAAAAGAAGGTGACTTTCCAGAGACTATTACGTGGATTCGTCCAGATTACATTGATCATGCAGCAGATGGAGCGTTGGTGGAGCACGTTTGATGACTAAATCACAAATCATAGATTATATTGATTTTAATTATCCAGATTATTCTAAAGATATTTTAATCATTGACGGATTTGAAGAAGCGTTTCTAGGAATAGTGGAAGGCTTTAACAATAAACCAGTATCTTGTTACGACCACAGTAAGTGCATAGATGTTTTAGTGTCTTCAAATGAGGACACAACTGATCTACAAGATAAGATTGAAGAGGCTGAAGAGTATTTTAACTATAACATAATTGGAGCTTATGTCGGAGAGTTCACTCCCGTCTTCTTGTACCCCAAACAAATAATGTAACAATGAGGCTTCTTTTATTTAAAATTTTATTTCGTCTTACTTGGTGGGCAGCACCAAATAAGCAAAAGGTAGATCAAATGTGCGAAATCTACCTTCAAATAGTAGAAGACGAAAGACAGAAGAAAATTTGTGAATTCCGTCAGAAAGAAATGGACGCTTGTGTGCAGCCTCGGACGGAAACCTACGAACATCTTACCTGTAAAAGTCAGCGGGATATATTTACAAAAAATATGCCTCCTCGTATCTCTGATCAAGATCAACCCAGAAATCACTACTCAGACTACGAAGAAGCAAAGGCGTACCACGAAGGCCGCCAATGAACGTGTCGCAAGCTGACATAGATAACGCTATAGACAGATTCAGAGCTAAAGTAAAATCTGGCTACTACAAGCCTGACTCTGAAGGCAAAGTAAAGAGGAGCGACGGAAGCTATACCACCGAACGAAATTATCTAGAAAGCACTTTAGCCGAAAAATTTGCTGCTGACTTGCTTGGTTGCAATTTTAATAATGAAGTTTATGAAAGCGGGGGAGACGGAGGCTTAGATTTCGTTATTGCGACAACAAAGGGCGATAAAGAGGTTGAAGTCATTTGGATGGGGTTCAGGAAAGGTACAGAAGAAATTAGGGAGGAAGGCCATCTAATAGTTAATCCATATCAACCAACAAGATGGTCTGATATTTATGTCATGATTTCTGGCAGTATAAATTCTGGATTTAAGTTTCTTGGTTGGACTACTCATGCGAAGTTAAGGCAGAAGCCTAAAAAGGATTTTGGTTACGGAGAGAAGTATGCGATGCACTCTGACGATTTATTTAATTACGACCAGCTTTTACCTTTTTTAAAAAAATAAAAAGTGAATTATTACAAAATCCCCCTCGGAGATTCTTACCCCAACGTAGTAAATTGTGTTATTGAGATTCCTCAAAACACAAATGTTAAATATGAGTACGATATAGACTTAAATGCCTTCAGAGTTGACAGGTGTTTAATTAGTGCGATGAGCTATCCAGTTAACTACGGATTTATTCCTCAGACGATTGGTGATGATGGCGATCCTTTGGATATAATCGTATATTCTAGATTTTCATTTAACATGGGATCAATTTGCGAATGCAAAATTATTGGAGGATTGGACATGTCCGAAAATAATAAAAAAGATTATAAAATTTTAGGCGTCCCTACATTCATCACCAGTGTTAATGAGATGAAAGATGTAAAGGCAGACTATCTCGAAATAAGTAGGGACTTCTTCAGGAATTACAAAAATGTAGAGAAAAAGAGGGTAAAGGTTGGAAAGTGGTTTTCTTCAAGGAGAGCAATTTCAATTTTGAAAGAATCTCATCAAAACTACAAAAATAGCTTGGACTAAATTTTTACTTTCAATAAGATTAACTCATGAAAAATATTTTGTTTTTCTTGACGTTATTAGTAATCGTTTCTGGATGTAGTTCCAGTAATATAGCTTACGATTCTCATAAATATATTTTAATTGAGGATTTAAAAGTTCCTAAAAGTGAGGTTCGCGCTGCTTGGTTTGAGCATTTAGCTAACCAAAATCCAAATTTGTATAATATTTTAATGCGCTCAATGATTATATCTCAAAAAACTGGTAAAAAAATTTACATTACACGAAGAACAACAAACAACTCTACGCCCTACTATACAATGGACTCGCAAAACCAAGGTGGAGGCAACGTAATGTCTGTGAATTGGCCGCAAAAAATGATTGATTTCGACCACTACAATAGGGGAGACGGCAAATTAATGAGCGACTTTGAGACCGAGTGGTACATAAAAGAGAAGACTAGAATTTTAAATAATCAATTAAGAATTGGAGAAATTAATTAAATGCCGACCTTAGATAAGCAGGGGGCAAAACAAGAAGTAAGAAAAATCATACTAGACTCACTAAATAACTTTTTTGATAGTCAAATAGTTTACGATACTCCAATTTCAAGAAAGCTTTTAGCAAAAGACATCGAAGAGAATTTAATAAAAAAAGATAAGATAAAGAATAATTAATGAGAGAAACTTGTGACAAATGTGACTGTGAAGTCACCACTGAAAACTGCTCAATCACTATGCATTGCATAGCATGGGACGAGCCTTACGTTGGGCTTTTCGCTCATCGTAGGTGCATTAGATGCTCTCCTTCAAGAGCGCAGCACATTGTTCACCCCGAATTTGAGCCAGTGGTGGACGACAGACCTCAGTTCGATAAACGCAACCCAGAGGTTTTTTCTACTGAGGAGAAAGTAAAAGAGTTTGAAAAGCGTTGGACGGCTGCTTGGCTTATGTGTCAGCACCCAGAGGTTGCAGACGCGCAAATGGCAAAACTTTCCGCTACATGGAAGTCTCCTGACGATAGGTAAAATATGCTGCATAAAAACGTTCGAAAGGTTTTTGAAGCCCACTGGGAAAAAGTAAGTTGGAAAAAACATGAAATAAATATTTTAAAAAAACATTGGAAAACGTTAACTGATATAGAAATTAACGAAAAATATTTGCCCAACAGAACTGAAAGAGCAATAAGAACTAGAAGATTCGCTCTTGGCTTAAAGAAAACAATGGTACATCATCAAATATGGACTCCTGAAGAAATAGCTACTCTAAAAGAAAACTATTTAAAGTATAACCAAAGAGAATTACAACAGCTTTTCTTTCCTAATAAGACTATAAGCCAAATTAAAAATGCAAAAATGAGTCGCGGTTTAAAAAAGCCGCCCGTATGGACTAATGAAGAACGTGGACTATTGATTGATCATGGGGCAGATTATTCTAGTACAGACTTAAGAAAAATGTTTTTTAAAAATAAAACTACTAACCAAATTGCTTGGATGAGAAAGCACCTAGGGGTCAGAAGAAATAAATGAAGATACACATTGGATGTGGTAAAGACCCAATAAAGGGATACAGAACTTGTGACATCAGGGCTATGGATGGCGTTGATATTGTTTGCCCAGCATGGGAGCTATCCAAATACGCCAACGGAGTGGAAGAAATTTACTCTCGTCACATGGTAGAGCATCTAACTCGATCAGAGTTTATTTGCACCCTCCAAGATTGGTACAAATCTCTACAGCAAGGAGGATTACTTTATATCATTACTCCTGATTTGGACTACCACATGGATCAATTGAGAAATGTAGTTTGGACTGACGAGGTTTGGGATAATGCATGGTCAAATGGTAAACACGGATTGGCTGGATTATATGGAAGCCAATCTGAATGTCAGCCGAACCACAGGAATTACGAAGGTGAAACCAAGTATTGGGATGTACATAAATTCGGCTACACGACTGGACTAATGGAATACCTACTACAAAAACACGGTTACAAGAAGATTGAGTGTACTACAGACCAAGCTCACTTAATCGCAAAAGCATACAAACCTTAATTAGAAAGAACTAAAGTAAAAGCTCATGGATGACGTTAAAAATATAATTATGGCTCCTGCTTGTAACAGGAATCTGGGGTACGCTGAGTTTTTTGTTAGAAAACTTGAAGGTATTGAAGACACTGGCGAGTACAGGATAATAAAAGATTATGGTGAAGGTTTCGGGAAAACAAAGCCATCGCCAAATAATGTATTATGTTTAGTTCCTCATGGTAATCGTCAAGTCAGTGTTATGAAGGATAGGTTTAAATATTTAGATACTATTTGTGATGACGTTTGGAGCGTAATGGGATCACCTCTTCAAAGATTTCTTATTTTCGATAGGTCTGGATACTCTGGAGGAAGAAAAACAAAAGTCACCTCAGATAAAGTTGTCAGAAATAAACTTACTGAAAAAATATTTAACTTGATGGGGCCAGAGGAGTCTCCAGAATATACTTATGAGTTTCTCAAGACTCAATATATCCAAAAAAATGAGAGCAAATATATTCAGCCAAAGAAGGCGAACTTTGATTATGGCAAGCCTTTTATTTTAGTTTTAGGTCAAAAATCTGGAGATTCTGTTATTGAATTTACTAATTTTCCAGTTCCCAAAAATTTAATTCTTGGCAGCAAGACCGTAGTTTCAAATGGCGGAGAAAAAGTAGTAATAGACGATAGGCCAGATAACAATGCTAGTTATTTAAATACTTATTTAACCGCTCTACCAATTCTAGATACTTTTGGTATTCCGATCATTTACAAGCCTCATATTTTAGAGTCTCAGGATCACAATGGTGCATTAAATAATTTTATTATTAACAATTTAAAGAACACTTCAATACTTACTGACAAAGTATCAATTCACGAATTGTTTCCGAAATGTCAGGCGGTTGTTACTATAAATTCTGGGGCGGGTTTTGAAGCCTTGCTTCATTTAAAGCCAGTTGTAACCCTAGGAAAAGTTGATTATTCTCCAGCTACTTTTAATTGCTCAACAATACAAGACATTAAGGATTGCAAGTCGTTTATTGAAGCCCCCGACATTTCTCCAGACGAAATAAAGAGGTTTTTACACGCTTACATTTCTAATACTTTTCCAGATTTTGGCGAGCCTACATATTTAAAATTAGTAGAATATCTTTTAGCAAAAGAATATTCAGAAATGGAATAAAATGAAAAATCAAGACCTACAATATAGATTTTATATTTTCGCTGGGATTTTACTTTTAGGGGTTCCCCTCTATCAGAGCTACTTTAATTATCATATACATAAAAGTATTGATGAGAGCTTGAGCGCAAATAATAAAATAACATCTCGTCATGTTGAAGCTAGAACTCAATTAACACAGGCTCGTAACTATTGGGCAAATCAATATTACGCTTCAGAACATATAAATAAACAACTTGAGAAGCAGGTAGATGTAATAAATAAATATTGGCAAAAAGAACTCTCTGATTTGCAAGACAGATACTTTGACTTAAAACACGGGGGAAAAGAGTCTAAACAAAATGAAAAGTAATAATTTTTATGAAGTGACCCACGGGACAAAGTCCGTAGGGTTTTTTAGAAATAAAAAAAATGCTAAAAAATATTTAAAACAATTTAAAAAAGATATAGAGGGTCACGTTTATAATTTGCAAATAATAAAAAGAACATTTTTCGACTATTTAGTAGATGAAGATTCTTCAAAGAGTCAAAACCCTGATGACTTTAATTGGAAGGCTTGGGAATGAAAGTTGAATATCCAGACGGTTACGGAAAGTATAACGAGTACGATTTCGATAACAGAATTACTTATGACGAAAGCTCTGACTCAATGTATATTTATGTGGCTCCACCTCAAGGTCAGGTTGGAGCAGTAATGGTTTATACCGACAAAGAGCGAAATATGATTTCAATAGATACAGACGAAGTGAATACTCAAGTTGGAATTGAAATAATAGGCGTATCTAAATTAATGAAAAAGTTTAATTTAAATAAAATTATAAATAATTAAGATGACTCAAGATTTAATAATACAAATAAACTCTTTTCTTTTTTACTGGGGAAAGTTAGAAGATGTAGACTCACAAATAAAAGCAAGAAAGAGGGCTATCTCCGAAAAATACTTACCAAATAAAGATAATATAATTACAAAGTCTTTAAAATTGGAAAAGGACAGGCTTGTTCTTAAAATGGCTAAAAGTATTAACTTTGCTATTAAGGAATTAGATTACGTTAAGTATTCTGAGCGGGAGGCCGAACATTATGAGCAACTTTTTAAAACTATTTCAAATAAGTCTTTCATAAATAAAGCTGAGAAAGTTTTTTCAAATAACAAAAGTATTGATTTAGATTATTTAAAATTTTTTAAATGGCAAATAGACTCTTTCTATGACGCAATGAGCATTTATTGTGAAAAATCATACGGTAGGCAGATAGATGATATTGTTTAATAGAGTGTATCTCTAACATGGGATATTACTACTGTTGCCCTTATTGCAAACAAGAAAAGTTAGTCGTAAAAAAACTCATGGACTTACGGTGTGAGCATGAGAGTCCTTTGCTACTTAAAAAGTATCCCTTCTTAAATAAAAAGTGCGAAGAACAAGATTACAAGTGCAAAGAAGTTCTGTTTTGTGAAAAATGCGATAGCTATTTTAAAAAGACTGACGAGTTTTTAGCGGAACAAATAAAGAGAGAAGAATAACATGGATGGGAAGAAAGAAATAGAATCTATTTTAAAAAAAATTAGAAATTTAAGAGACAAATTTGCTGTCTTTGATAAAGATAATAAAAAAAGTTTTATTTTTAATTTAGAAAGGTCTGCTGATCTTTTAATAGAAAATAAAATAATAATAGACAGAGATGCAGAATATAAAAAAATAAAAAAAATCGAAAGATTAAAATGAGTGACGATTCTAAAGAAAAAAATAAAGTACGTCCAAGGAAGTATTTTACTACAAAAGAAGTTAAGAAATGGAAATCAGAAAAGAGAGAGCTTTTAGAGCATTATTCTAAAATGAACAAGTTTTTGGGGCAAAAATCTAATACTTCAGACTAAAAACAGCCCTACAAATTGACTTTAAATAAAAAGTTATTTTTCCATATTGTTTTTTATTAATTGATAGCCTTATACAATTTAGGCTTAAATAAACGTGATACATCCTCCTCCTCACATATATAATTACACTAAAAATAAGTCTTGATGCTCTTTTTGACTTTGCTTATTTTCGAGCAAATGAAACTTATTAAGTTACAAAGATTCACTAACGAAGAAAAAGACACAGTAGATTTCTACTTGAGTCCAAACAAAATAGTTGGAATGGAGGCAATGCCAGAAGGAGGCAGCTTCATTATTACCAACAAAGATAATTTCGGAGTCTCTGAAACCCCCGAAGAAGTTTTAGCCCAAATAAAAGAGAACTAAATAAACATGAAGATGATACGACTAAATAAATACTCGTTTACTAATATGGGTACTCCAAGAGCGGTTACAAAAGACTTCTCTATCAACCCTAAAAACATTGTCAGCTTTGAATCCTTCAAGATTCGCGGAAAGTCTGGTACTTTAATTGTCACTGACTCCGGTGCAGAGCATCACGTTAGCGACGATTATACCTCTGTTTCCAAGAAGGTAACAAAGTCTGCGTTCCCAGTTAAATAATTTTTTAATTTATTTTTAATAATCCCCTTTTTGCATTTTTTTTGTGGAGGTTTTCCTACTTTCCCTCCATTTCTTTCGGTGCAATTAGGGGCTTTTTTTCAAAAAAATGGCTAAAAAATTCACAGTTATTTTAGATGATGACGAGATAAACGCCGTGAAAGAACTTATTAAGACTACGGACATACATTCTTTATTGTCCTCACATGAGACTTCTGTTAATTACGGAATCTTATATCAGATACTTGAACAAGATAAGGATGATACACAATGAGTTATAGTCTATGCTGCATATCAAATACTTTAGCTGCCGAGGGTAGTAAGTTTCAAACAATGACTTGGCATCGCTTCTCACAACTTGACCGCGACCAAGCAATCAAGATTGTTTCAGAACGTACCCTTAATAATTTGCGCGTTACTCGTAAGATTATTGAGCAATGTTATTTCAGTGGTTGGGGGTATCGTGTTAGCTCCAATTTGTTTCCCTTGCTTACATACGATGTAGCTGAACTCAAATTACAGGATTATCCTGACTATGCTGACATCATGGCTACTCTTGCAGATTGCGCTTTTATTATTAAAGACAAGCGTATTCGTATTTCTTGTCATCCCGATCAGTTCAATGTTCTTGCGAGCGAGGGTAAACATAATGTCGCTAAAACTATCAAAGAGTTAAATCATCATGGCTGGCTTATGGATATGCTTGGGGGTCATCGTGATTATCGTTGCCCTATAAATATCCACATTAATAATACTAAAGGAGAACCAGAAGAAATTGCTGACCGTTTCATGCTTAACCTTTACAAGTGCGACGAGGCTGTACGCTCTCGTCTTGTCGTAGAGAATGAAGATAAAGGCATTTGGACTCCGAAATTATTAGTTAAGCATTTCGATATACCCGTTACATACGATAACCTACATCACAAGTGCTTACCTGACGGACTTACAGAGCAACAGGCATTTAAATTGTGTTACGATACTTGGAATCGCAAAGGTTATTTTAAGCCACTATTTCATTATTCGGAGTCTCATCCAGAAAAGCCTAATCCTCGCAGTCATGCAGATATGCCCAGCGATTCACCTAAAGATTACGGTCACTCTTATCCCGTAGACTATGACATCGAACTCAAATCAAAAGATGACGCTATACGAGCCATTGAAGCGGTAGCGAGGTAACTCTTATGAAAATAACAAATATAATAGAAGCAGCCGATAATGGTGCATGGTATCAAGACGAATATGATGCAGAAGTTTGGATTCCTAACGGGGAAGTGGTGGAATTGGCAGACACAACAGACTTAAAATCTGTCGAACATTAGTTCGTGCGGG
>MDSV01209498.1_pt1 | contig 10952 bp, 13 predicted proteins | sample 810851 | NCBI WGS metagenome assembly MDSV01 (sample SAMN05326640, study PRJNA326480) | marine metagenome | isolation source: seawater | place: Atlantic Ocean: North East | collected 2012 | reverse complement strand
TTGTAAAGCAAGAGATTGTTATGGTTTAACTTGTAAAATCTGCACTACTTGCTACCCAAATAGAAAAAAACCTGTTATTACCAAAAAAGCTTAGTATGAAAATTTTAGGAATAGGAAACGCTATTGTAGATGTTATTTGTAAAGTTGATGACAGTTTTATTGAGCAAAATAACCTTACAAAAAGTACGATGAAGTTATTATTTAATGAAAATGAATTCAAAAATTTATTAATAAATCTTAAAATTGAAAAAACAGTCTCTGGAGGTTCTGTAGCTAACTCTATAGTCGGATTATCTCAACTTGGTAATAAAGTTGGTTTTATAGGTAAAGTTTCAAATGACGAATTTGGTAGTAAATATGAAGAAGGATTAAAAAAAGAAAACGTAGAATATTTTTATTTTAAAAAAAAAGAAAAATTACCTACAGGAACTTGTCTAATATTAGTCACACCAGACTCTGAAAGAACAATGTGTACTTTCTTGGGTACAGCAGGAAAAATTAATGAGAATGATGTTAGTTCAAATGCAATAAAAGAAAGTGAGATAATTTTTTTGGAAGGATATTTGTGGGATGAAGGAGATCCCAAAAAAGCATTCGATAAAGCGATTAATAGTGCAAACAAAGTTGCTATGTCGCTCTCTGATCTATTTTGTGTAGATAGACACAAACCTAATTTTTTAAAATTAGTCAAAAACAAAATCGATATAACTTTTGCTAACGAACAAGAAGTTACATCATTAATTGAAGCAAAAAATTTTAATGAAGTTATAAGCTTTTCAAAACAACTTAATAAACTAGTGATTGTAACTAGAGGTGAAAAAGGTGCAGTTGCAATTAATGGTGACGAAGTTGTCGAATGCAATACACAAAAAAATCTCAAAATTGTTGATCTTACAGGTGCAGGTGACCTTTTTGCTGCTGGATTTTTACATGGATACATCAACAAATTATCTACTAAAGAGTGTCTAGAAAAGGGTACAGAAATGTCATCTAAAGTAATTCAACAAATTGGAGCAAGGCTTTAAGCTTAACTTTTCTTTCTTTTAAAACTACCCTTACCTTTTTTGGGTTTAACTATTTTTGGTTTATACTTTTTAGTAAATAAATCTTTTGCCATCGGATTTTTCTTATTTGATTTGATAACCATTTTTTTTACTAATTATAAATTCATTATCATTGAATGTTTTTAAAATTTTTTTTCTTAACCTATAAATATGAGTCTCAACAGTATGGGTTTCAATATCTGATTGATAACTCCAAACATGTTCTTGAAGCTGATCAACACTAACTGGATTATTAACTTTGGATAAATAGGTAATTGTATTAATTTCTTTTTCAGTCAGTTTAAGCTTGGTACTATTTATTAGCATTTCTCTTGAATTAAGATCTATAGTATAATTATTTACTTTTAATTGAGATTGACTGCTAAATTGTAGTTTCAAAAATTCAATATTAATTTTTTCTACTAATTTAAAAATATTAATTGGCGTATTCTCTAAAACTAATTGATTTTCAATACCTGAATATTTTTTATTTGATATTATTAAATTATTCCCATGGTCTGTAATTTGATTATTTAAGGAGTTTTCATCATTTGCAAAACTTATTCTAAAATTTAAATCTAAACCAAGTTCTTCAAGGATATGATATAATAAATTAAATTTATATATTATTAAATTCTGAGTACTCACAAAAAAGACAATATGACAATTTTTATAAAAAATAAACATACTCTTGAAATAAATGAATTCAAATTTAAGTGTTGTATTGGGAAGAAAGGATTAACTAGGTACAAAAAGGAAGGAGACAAAAAAACACCAATAGGAAAATTTGAAATCGAAAATCTTTATTTTAGAAAAGACCGTATAGAAAAGCCGCTTACATCACTAAAATGTATAGAAATTAAAAAAAATATGGGTTGGTGTGATGATATTTCTTTTCCAAAAAAATATAACAAGCTTATTAAAATAGAAAAAAAAATTAGACATGAAAAATTAAAAAGAAAAGACCATAAATATGATTTACTAATTCCAATTAAATATAACTTTAAAAAACCAATTACAGGTAAAGGAAGTTGTATATTTATTCACCTGACTGAAGATTTCAAACCTACAGATGGATGCATAGCTTTGAAAGAAAAAGATTTTTTGATTATGCTTAAATTAATTAAAAAAACATCAAAAATAAAAATTTTCTAAGATCTATTACCAAAAATACTAGATCCAATCCTAACATGCGTAGAATGATATTTAACAGCTAAAAGAAAATCAGAGGACATACCCATGCTTAAATCTGTGAAACCTAGAGATTGATTTAATTTATTCATCTCTTCAAAATAACCCTCTGGATCAATACCAATAGGAGGGATGCACTTCAAACCAACTAAATCTAAACCAATTTGCTTAGAATAAGAAACTAATTGACTAACGTCATTTATATTAATTCCAGATTTTTGATTCTCGTTACCAATATTTACCTGCAAAAAAATTTTTATTTTTTTATTTATTTTATTTTGTTCTTCAGCAATTTTTTTTGCAAGTTTTTGACTATCTACTGAATGAATATAATCAAATATTTGAACAGCAAATTTAACCTTGTTAGTTTGTAATTTTCCAATCATATGTAATTGAATTTTTGAATTTTTTTTTTTAATTTCTGTCCACTTCTCAACTGCTTCCTGTACTTTATTCTCACCAAAATCAATATGACCATGATCTATGAGTGGTAAAATATTATCAATTTTAAAAGTCTTAGAAACTGCAACTATTTTAGGATTATTATTAATATTTAATTTATTTAAATGAATTTTAATATTATTCTGAATTGCTAGCAAATTTTTGACAGTATTATGCATATAAATATGAGTAGAAAATATTACTTTATAAATAAATTTGAAACAAATAATATCGACAAACAGGACAAGCAAACTGTAATAATTTATAGAAATTATTCATCAAAAATAAGTCAAGAACTTATATTAAAAATAAAAAAACATTGTAAAAAAAGAAGAGTTAAATTTTATTTATCTAACGATATTAAGCTTGCAATCAAACTTGGTTTAGATGGAGCATACATTCCCTCTTTTAATAAAAATACAAAACACTTAGCTTATTCCTTAAAAAAAAACTTCAGAATTGTTGGATCTTCGCATAACCTTAAAGAAATAAGAGTAAAAGAATTACAAAATGTTGAAGAAATTTTCTTATCATCATTGTTTAAAAAAAATAAAAATTTTCTAGGAATTTATAAGTTTAAAATATTAACGAATTACACCAAAAAACCAATTGTTGCTCTTGGAGGAATTTCTAAACAAATTATTAAAAAACTTAATTTTTTCAAAAGACCAGATTTTGCAGGAATATCTTATTTTGAATAAAAAAAAGGCCCCTTAAAAAGGGGCCCTTTTTTAATATTTAGTTTAAGCTAAATTAGAATGCAAATGATGCACCTAAAGCCCAAACTTCTCTGTCTTCAGTTGTTCCTGTACCGTATGAAACGTTATCACCAGTAGCTGATGAAGCAGTTAAAGTCATACCACCTGCAGTGTAAGATACTTTAATTCTTTCGAATTCTGCAGCTACGTTTGATGATGATTGTACACCAAACTCTAATTCTTCAGAACCGTAAGAAATTGAAAGACCATCACTTACTGTGTAAGCAATACTGTAAGCATCAGTTGTTTGATCACCTGCTGCTACTTCGTCATCGTACTCAGATTGCATTACTGCAATTGTGATTGGACCGTAAGCATATTTTGCAGACATTACAGTGTGATCTGCTTCTGATGTAGCGTTAGCTTTATCATCACCAGATGCGTACGTTAAAGTTAAACCTTCAACACCAGTGTAAACTGCACCGAATGCTGTTGAAGATGCTGCATTACCATTACTTGGTGAGTAAGAAGCTGTTAACGCTAATCCATCCATTACTGAAGGGAAAGCATAGCTTAAACCACCTGATGCACCTGGTGCTGCTTCTGGCTCATCTGCAGTTGCTTGGAAAGCATCCCAAATGTTACCAGATGGAGTACCATCTAATGCGCCTGACGCAGAACTCATACCTTCACCATGCATTGTAATAGAACCGAAAGTATCAGAACTTACAGTTACAGAGTGAGAGTCAAATGGAGCTCCAGCTAATACTGTAGTAGTAACAGCAGAACTGTCATCACCTTGGTCTAGTACGAAAGAAATAGATACGTTTAATCCATTGTCTAACTCACCACCACCAGTGAAAGTTAATTGGTTATCCATTGAAAAAGATTTACCAGCATTAGCGCCACCACCATTGATGTGCTCTAGGTACATTCCTGCTGAACCTGCAACTGATACTTCACCAGCCATTGCAGAAGTAGCAACAAGAGAACCTGCTAAAGCAGAAAATCCTACTTTTTTAAAGTTGTTCATATTAATTACTCCTTTGTTATTGTTATTATTAATAATAAACAGGGTGTATTTATCATTTTTGACTTATATGTTGCTGTATTAGTATATTTTTTGATAAAAAAATGGCTAAGTGTTGTATTTTTGCATCACTTTTTCCCTTATTTTTTGCTATATTTTAGGATTTTTAAGAATATGTTGTTAAAAATATTGCCAAAGAAAAAATGAATATGATTTCAACCAAAAATTTAAAAAACCTGTTTTTAATCACTTTATTAAGTATTTTTTTACTTTCATGCAAAGCAATTAAAAATTTACCCGGAGCTGATGCTAGAAAATATTCTTACGATGAAAAAGAGAGAATTAAAAAAAATTTAGAAGAAGGTAGAGGTTTCAAACTTAATACCAAAACACTGTCTGGAATGGGTGGAGGTGGAACATTTGATTTTGCAAGTTCTAATGGTTTATGGAGAGCCTCTTTGGATATAATTGATTTCATGCCATTATCATCTGTAAATTATAGTGGGGGAATAATAATTACTGATTGGTATTCAGAAAATCAAAGTCCTAATGAAAGCATAAAAATTTCAATTAGGTTCCTAACAAATGAAGTGCGATCAGATGCATTGGATATTAAAATTTTTAACAGGAAATGTTTAGATAATTTATTAAACTGCAAATTTACACAAACAGATGGAGTTTTAGTTACTGAACTAAAAAAAGAAATTTTAAAAAAGGCGGCGGTTTATAGCGAAGAAGAAAAAAATAAAAAAGATAAAAAAAACTAATAAAAGTGATCCTTTAAATTAAAATTAATACCAAATATTGTGGAAAGATATAACTTTAAAGAAATTGAAGAAAGGTGGCAAAAATTTTGGCACTTAAATAAAACATACTCTACAAAAATCAACCTAAATAAAAAAAAATTTTATTGTCTAGAAATGTTTCCATATCCCTCTGGCAAAATTCATATGGGACATGTTAGAAATTATACAATAGGTGATGTGCTGGCTAGATACAAATCTCTTCAAGGTTACAATGTCTTGCATCCAATGGGATGGGATTCTTTTGGAATGCCCGCTGAAAATGCAGCACGTCAAAATAATTTAAGTCCAAAAGATTGGACCGAGTCAAATATTTCTAATATGAAGTCGCAACTTAAAAGACTCGGTCTTTCAATTGATTGGGATAGAGAAATATCAACATGCTCACCTGAGTATTATAAACACCAACAACAATTCTTTTTGGAACTTTATGATAAAGGATTAGTTTACAGAAAAGAACAAGATGTCAATTGGGACCCAGTTGACCAAACTGTACTTGCCAATGAACAAGTTATAGATGGGAAAGGATGGAGATCAGGAGCAAAAGTTGAAAGAAAAAAATTGAATCAATGGTTCTTTAACATAACTAAATTTTCTGAAGAATTATTGGAAAGTTTGGAAAACCTTGATCAATGGCCAAATAAAGTAAAAGTTATGCAAAAAAATTGGATAGGAAAATCCTTTGGCTGCGAAGTCAAATTCGACATTGAAAATTTTGAAAAAATTAAAAACATCAAATGTTTTACAACAAGACCAGACACTTTATTTGGTTTATCATTTTTGGCTATTTCAATAGATCATCCAATTTCAGAATACTACAAGAATAACAAAGAATTTATTAAATTTAAAAAGAAGTGCTCTGAAACAGGAACAACTGAAGAATCAATTGCTAATGCAGAAAAAATTGGATTTAAAACAGAGTTAATTGCAATCAATCCCTTAGATAAAAATATAAAAGTTCCTGTTTATTTTGCGAATTTTGTATTGATGGATTATGGTTTAGGTGCTGTATTTGGATGTCCCGCTCATGACCAGAGAGATTTAGATTTCGCGCTTAAATATAATTTAAATGTAAAGACAGTTGTAAGTCCAAAAGAAAATGACAACAATTTTCAAATTAGTACAGAAGCTTATACAGGCCCTGGATATGTTGTTAATTCATCTTTTTTAGATGGATTAAAATCTCCAGATGAATCGATAATTAAAACAATTAATTATTTAGAAGATAAAAAATTAGGTGAGAAAAAAATAAATTTTCGACTAAAAGATTGGGGAATTTCAAGACAGAGATATTGGGGATGTCCAATTCCAATAATTTATGATGAAAATAATAAACCTCATAAATTACCTAATGATATGCTTCCAGTAATATTACCTGAAATAAAATCTCTAAATACAACAGGGAATCCACTTGATAAATCAGAAGATTGGAAAAATATAACTATAAATGGGAAAAAATTTCAAAGAGAAACGGACACCTTAGATACATTTGTAGATTCATCTTGGTACTTTTTAAGATTTTGCTCTCCAAAAAACGAAGAATATGGTTTTTCACATGAAGATATTAATTATTGGATGCCTGTTGATCAATATATAGGTGGTGTGGAACATGCAATATTACACTTACTATATTCTAGATTCTTTATGCAAGCTCTTTCTTATGAAAATAAAAAATTGAATATTAAAGAGCCCTTTAAGGGGTTATTTACTCAAGGCATGGTATGTCATGAAACCTATAAAGATCAAAAAAATAACTGGGTAAGTCCAGATGAGGTAATTTCGATTCATGGTAAAAAATTTTTAAAAAATAAAACCACCGAAGAAATTAGAGTTGGACCATCCGAGTCTATGTCAAAATCAAAAAAAAATACTATTGATCCTGAAAATATTATCGATGATTATGGTGCAGATTCAGTAAGGTTATTTATATTATCCGATAGTCCTCCAGAAAAAGATGTGCAATGGTCTGAGGAAGGAATGTCGGCTTCATTTAAATTTATTCAAAAATTATGGACTCTTCACAATAAAGTTTTGAGGGAAATTGAAAATAATTCTAGCAGTGAAGGTGGTAATGAACTTTTAAAATTTACTCATAAGTTTGTAAAAAAAATTAGCCAAAACTTAGATAATTTTAGTTATAATATTGTAGTAGCGAATATGCACGAGATGTATTCTTTCCTAATCAAAGAGTTAGATAATAAATACAGCAAAAAATCTATTTTGGAAAACTATAAAAAAATTTTAATATCTATAATGCCTGTAGTCCCGCATTTTGCAAATGAATGTCTTAAGAATTTAAATTTAGAAAATAATATATCTTGGCCTGAATATGATGATAATTTAACAAAAGAGAATAATATATTAGTAGTAATTCAAATTAATGGAAAAAAAAGAGGTTTGATTAAATCGTCTAACAATTTATCTGAGGATGCGTTAATGAAATTAATTCAAAATGATGAAAAATTACAAAAATATATAGAAGATAAAAAAATAAGAAAAAAAATATATATTCAGGATAAACTTATAAATATTATAGTTTAAAAAATGAAAAAAAAAATTTTAATTTTTATATTATTATTTGTCTATAGCTGTGGCTATTCTCCAATTTATAAGAACAGTAATATTAAAGATTACGAAATCATTTTATCAACTCTAAATGGTGATGTAACAATGAATAATCTAATTAAAAACGAAATTGAGACGTATTCAAAAAAAAATTCAAGTAATCAATATATTGTTGAACTGAATAGTTCTTACTCTAAGAAAACTATCTCAAGGGATAGTAGTGGCATCGCATCTAATTACGAACTTATGGTAGTCGCAAATTTCACAGTAGGTTCTGAGAATTTTATTTTTAAAGAAAAATTAAATGTTAAAAAAATATCCGACACCATAGAACAAAGAAATTATGAAAATATAATTAAGAAAAACTTTGCCGCATCAATAAGAGAAAAATTATTGATAAAATTACTAAATAAAAATGATAATTAAGTCCTATGAATTTAATAAGATAAACTTTACAAAATTTAACTTTTATCTTTTGTATGGAAAAAATGATGGATTAAAAAAAGAAATTATAAATTACTTCACTAGTAAAAAATATAAAAATTCACATTATGATGAAAAAGAAGTGCTCGAAAACTCAATTAGATTTATTGAAAGTCTTAGTTCAGGTTCATTATTCGAGGAAAATAAAACTATTATTATTAAAAGATCCTCAGAGAAAATTTTTAAATTAATCGAAGATTTAATAAATAAAAATTATAAAGATTTAAAAGTAATAATAGATTCAGATAATTTAGAAAAAAAATCTAAACTAAGATCTTATTTTGAAAAAAGTAAAGAATGTGTATGCATCCCAATTTATCCAGATAATGAACAAACATTATCAAAATTAGCATATTATTTTGTTAGAGATAGAAAAATTTCTATTTCTAATTCTGATATAAGTTTAATAATTAATAGATGCGGAGGTGATAGAGCAGTTTTATTGAATGAACTAAAAAAGATTGAATTATTTAATTTAGGTGGGAAAAAATTAAGTTCAGAGAATGTTGCTAAGATTACCAATTTAATAGAAAATTATAGTGTCTCAGAACTGGTGGATAATTGCTTAGCAAAAAATGACCGAAGAATAATAAAAATTTTAAATGAAAACAATTTTAATAAAGAAGATACGGTTATTATAATTAGAACTTTTATTAATAAATCAAAAAAGTTATTAAAATTGTGTGAAAATTTCGAACAAAGTAAAAATATTGAGCTCACTATTTCTTCAGCAAAACCACCTATTTTTTGGAAAGACAAAGATATAACAAAAAAACAAATTCAAGAATGGACACCTAAAGAAATTAATAAATTAATTTATGATTTAAGCGAGGTGGAGTTACAGATTAAAAAAAATTTAGAAAGCTCTATAAATATATTATCAAATTTTATTATAGAAAAAACAAATTCAAAGACTAGTAATAAGTCTTTATAATATCAATAATCTTGTTTAATTGATCTAAATCTTTAAATTCAAAACTAATTTTACCGTTATTTCTTTTGTTATTTTGTATATCAACATTTAAGCCAATTTTATTTGAAATAGATAATTCAAGTGCAATTAAATTTGGGTCTTTAGCAGCACGCGATTTATTCTTTTTATTTTTAAATATTTTAACAAAATTTTCAGCTTGTCTAACAGAAAGTTTTTTGTCTATAATTTTAGCTGCAACAAAACTAGCATTATCAAGGCCAACTAAAATTTTAGCATGACCAGCAGTTAATTTTTGAGTTTGAATTAATTTAATTACATCGTCAGGTAAAGATAAAAGTCTCAAGGAATTTGAAATATAACTTCTGCTCTTACCTATAAATTTTGAAACTTTTTCTTGATCGTAAGAAAATTCATCTATTAATCTTTTATATCCTTGTGCTTCTTCTAGTGGATTGAGATCATGTCTTTGAACATTTTCTACAATTGCAAATTCTAAAGATTTTAAATCATCGGCTTCTGTAATAACTACAGGAACACTATGAAGCCCTACTCGCTGGGCAGCAATCCATCTTCTTTCACCTGCAATTATTTCAAATTTTGATTTATTATCATTTGATTTTCGAACTATGATAGGCTGTATAATTCCTTTTTCTTTAATAGAATTTGTTAGTTCAACTAAATTATTTTCATCAAATATTTTTCTTGGTTGATATTTATTAGGTACTAGATCGCTTATCGATATCTGGTTTTTTTGAACTTCTACCTTTGTTTCTCCAATTAATGAGGATAAACCTCTGCCTAAACCCTTTTTAATTTTATCCATTAAGCAACACTCCCTATTATTGATTCTTGATTTATAAATTCATCTGTGAAACTAAAATATGATTTACTGCCTGGGCAAGATTTATCATAAATTAAAACTGGCATTCCGTGAGATGGAGCTTCAGACAACCTCACGTTCCTTGGTATTACTGTTGAATAGACCTTTTCAGTAAAATAATCTCTTGCTTCCTTTTCAACTTGAGAAGAAAGCTTATTTCTTTTGTCATACATGGTTAAAAGTATACCTCTAATTTTTAATTCAGGATTTAAACTTACTTTAATCCTCTCAATAGTCTTCATTAACTGAGTTAAACCCTCCAAAGCAAAAAATTCTGTTTGTAATGGAACCAAAAGTGAATTTGAACTTACTAAGGCCATTACTGTAAGAAGACTTAAAGATGGTGGACAATCGACTAAGACGTAATCATATAATCCTCCAGAATTGTTTAAATATGCAGCTAATTTAGTCTTTAGTATAAAAGCCCTGTTACTATCATCGGCGGTCTCAACTTCTAAGCCTGATAAATCTACATTTGATGTAATAATATCTAAATTTTCAAAGTGTGTTTTTTTAATTACCTCACTAATTTCTCTGGTTCCATTTAATACTCCATAGATTGTATCACTTGAGTTCTCCATATTAGATAATCCAAGACCTGTGGTTGCATTTCCTTGAGGATCTAAATCAATAACTAAAATTTTTTTATCTAATTGAGATAAGCCAGCTGCAAGATTTATCACTGTTGTTGTTTTTCCGACCCCACCCTTTTGATTTATGACTGAAATGGTCTGCATTTAATTATTTTTATAATTCATTAATTTTTTTTTTAATATTTTTAATATTTATTAAAAATGAATCTTTATTTGTTAAACTTTTTTTTTCTACATACTCCAGCTTCCATTTTTTTTTAGAATTTACAAAAATTTTTTTTCCTCTCTTAC
>MDSV01043493.1_pt1 | contig 10952 bp, 8 predicted proteins | sample 810851 | NCBI WGS metagenome assembly MDSV01 (sample SAMN05326640, study PRJNA326480) | marine metagenome | isolation source: seawater | place: Atlantic Ocean: North East | collected 2012 | reverse complement strand
CAACCAATATCAATGCCCTTGAGCAGTGGTGGCGCATGAACAAAGCCCGTTCTTTTTCCGAGTTTTATTCTGTTTTGGAATGGAACGCCCTTCCGGGCTATAACATTGGCTATGCCGACAGAAATGATACCATTTTTTATATCTCTAACGGAAAAATTCCCCGACGTGACCCCAATTACAATTGGCAAAAAACCCTACCTGGTAACACTAAAAAAACATTGTGGGACAGCTACTATACCACCAAAGAACTCCCCCAAGTCATCGCACCCAAGGCAGGCTATGTCTACAATGCCAATCACAGCCCATTTTATTCGACCGCACCTAATGAAAACCCAAGTCCCGATGACTATGCCAAAGCGATGAATTTCGAAACCTATAACAACAACCGAAGTACACGCTTATTTGACTTACTATCCGAAAAAGACAGTTTGTCCTATGCCAATTTTATACGCATCAAATACGACCACACCCTACCCACCCCGCTCAACTACAATTTTGTTGACTTTAATGTACTTTATGAGATGAAGCCTAAAAACTATCCGGATGTAGCAGACTTGTTGGGTGATATTCAAGATTGGGATCGTGTGGCAAGTGCGGATTCATATGGAGCAGGCGCATTTGCAGTGCTGTACTACACCCTTGGGAAATATTATCCGCGCCTAGGGCCTTCAAAAACCTTTAATCCCTTGTTGATTTATACCTGCCTGAAAGATGCAAAAAAACATCTGCTCAAACACTTTGGAACAACCAGAATTCGCTTAGGCGATTTTCAAAAGCTGGTACGCGGCGGCAAGGAACTTCCCATTTTTGGGCTTCCCGATGTTGTGACCGCTATGAGAGGGAATCCATATAAAAATGGGCAAATCAAAATCGAACACGGGGAGTCCTATATCGCCCTGATTAGGTTTGGGAAAACGAAAACATCCTTTGAGTCTGTTATCTCATACGGCAACAGCGCACGACCTAATTCCCCACACTATACTGACCAAATGGAGATGTATCAACATTTTCAGACCAAACCCATGTCATTTGATCGTAATGAGGTTTTGAAAAATGCAATTAAAATTTACATGCCAAAATAAATTATATAAAATGGAAATAATGTAAATCTAAAATGAATTTTAAAATATTTTCATGCCAAAAATGGTTACTTCTATATGTTCAATTATTGAATATCTATAGAATTTACAACTGAATAGAATTTATCTTTGTCCTCCAGGTAAAACAATTCACTGTCTACCCAAATAGCAGCAACTTGAGCTTGACTTGATGAACTAGCCCAACCTCCTATAATAATCTGACCATCTTCAGCAATAATATCTCTACCGCCACCAACCCAGTAGTTGTCAAAAACGGGGCCGCCTGGTAAATCAAATATTTGACCATTTTTCCAATAGTGGGGAGTAATTCCAGGTTCATCAGGGTTTGGATTTCCATCTTCGTCAACAGTACCTATGTGCTGAACATTTCCAGTAACATAAATATCATTTCCTGAGGCATATCCACCTCTGCCTTCTCCTCCATAAATGTTATCCTGCCATGTACCCCCATTGTTACAATCCTTTCTTTGTCCTGCACTCCAGTAAGATGCAGTTGGCACATAACCAACCATATTATTTGGTTTCATGGCCATTCCAAAAAAAACGGGGGTATTATCATTTAATTTGACATCATAAATTTCAGCATCTCCATGTTGGGGTTTAGAAAGGCTAACTCGAGAGGTTCCATTCCAACGGGCTGGAACTAAAACATGGTGATTATTCATGAAATAACCACCAGTAATAACGTTTCCATTTTCATTAACTACTATGCCAAATGCTTCAGAATCAGCATTAGTTGTTAGATTTACTTTAGTGCCATTTTTCCAATAACATGACCCATTAGCAAAACTTCCAGAAATATATACATCATCCCCTTTGACAAAAATCGAATAAGCATAAGTTTCATTTCCTTGAAGGATAGTTTTTTCTTCGTTGACCCAATAAACTGCATCCCAGTTTTCGTCGTAACCAGTTGCATATATATTACCATTAACAACTTTAATATCAGTTATTTCACCCTCACCATAGACAAACCTTTCTCCATTAACCCAATAGGCCGCATATTGAAGTCCGTTTGGATACCCATCAATGAAGTAACCTGCAGCATATATATTTTTCCCGCTTTGATTTAAACTCTCACTAATTGAGTTATCATCACTTGCGCATGAAAGTGTAAAAATTATTAGAGCAAAGCTGACAGCAAATTTGTTCATATTATTTGTTTAGTTAACTAAATTATTAATTTTACTTAAAATATGATGCATGATAGTCGAACAAATTTATACTGGTTGTTTAGCGCAAGGAGCTTATTATATCGAGAGCAACGGCGAAGCTGCTGTAATTGATCCACTTCGCGAGGTGGAACCCTATCTCAAGCGTGCACATAAAAACAAGGCAAGAATAAAGTATATTTTTGAAACGCATTTTCACGCTGATTTTGTCAGTGGACACCTCACACTGTCAAATAAAACCAAAGCACCCATTGTCTTTGGCCCACTCGCCGATCCAGATTTTGATGTAATTATCGCTAAAGATGGTCAGAAGTTTCAAATCGGAGATGTGACGATTACCGCTCTGCACACGCCAGGTCATACTATGGAAAGTACCACCTATTTACTCAGTGATTCCAACGGAAAAGATCATGCTATTTTTAGTGGAGATACCCTCTTTTTGGGAGATGTTGGACGGCCAGACCTAGCACAAAAGCAAGGCAAAATGACCCAAGAGCAATTAGCCGAAACTCTTTTTGACAGTCTGCGAAACAAAATCATGCCTCTTGCCAACGATATCACTGTCTACCCTGCGCATGGTGCGGGCTCGGCTTGTGGCAAAAAAATGATGAAAGAGACCATTGATACACTCGGCAACCAAAAAAAGGTCAACTACGCCCTGCGTGAAGACATGACCAAGGAAGAGTTTGTCAAAGAAGTCATTGATGGCTTGGGTCAACCGCCGCAGTATTTTCCAGAAAATGTGCGACTCAACCGATTGGGCTATGACGACATTGATGTGATTATGGAAGCGGGGAACAAACCCCTTCAGCCAGATGCTTTTGAGAAAACTGCCAAAATTACTGGAGCTGTGGTATTGGATGTGCGTAGCGTAAACGATTTTGCCAAAGCACATATCCCCAACGCTATTTTTATTGGTATTGACGGTGGTTTTGCCCCTTGGGTCGGAACCCTAATCGGCAATACCAAACACCCCATTTTATTCATCGCGCCAGAAGGCAGAGAAGAAGAAACTATTACTCGCTTATCGAGAGTAGGGTTTGACAATACACTTGGCTATTTAGATGGAGGCATAAACACATGGGTCAAGCAAGGAAAAGCTGTCGAGCAGATTGAAAATGTCAGTGCGCAAGAATTGAAAACCCAAGTGGATAATGGTAAACCCATTTTTGATGTACGCAAGGAAAGTGAATACAATTTTGCACATATCCCCTATGTAACCCTCGTACCTTTGGACAGAATCAAACAAAACCTCAACTGTTTTGACCACAATAAACCCTTTTACCTACACTGTGCAGGTGGCTATCGCAGCATGATTGCACTTTCGATTTTAAAAAGCCGTGGAATTCATAGCGGAATCAATGTTCTTGGTGGGATGAAATCCATCAAAAAAACTGATATCACCTTACAACAATCTAGCTCAAATTGATCAAATAGGATAGATAATTGACGATTTATTTTGTATTTTTCAACCAAAAATAAACCCATTACAATGGATCATATGAAAAATACAAACGGGGCTTCCAAATGTCCGTTTCACGGCGCAACCACCCAACCCAATTTAGGTACCCAAAACAAGGACTGGTGGCCAAACAGTCTCAACATTGACATTCTTCGTCAACACGACACTAAAAGCAATCCACTTTCGGATTTGGATTATAAAGAACGTGTAAAGTCATTGGACCTCGAGGCAGTAAAAAATAATATCAAAGCGATATTGACCGATAGTAAAGACTGGTGGCCCGCAGACTATGGTCATTATGGGCCATTTTTTATTCGCATGACCTGGCACGTTGCCGGAACCTATCGAACAGGCGATGGACGTGGTGGTGCGGCAACAGGTGCACAACGTTTTGCGCCACTCAATTCATGGCCAGACAATGGGAACTTGGACAAAGCCAGAAGACTGCTTTGGCCAGTAAAAGAAAAGTATGGGAACTCTCTTAGCTGGGCAGATTTGTTTGTGATTGCGGGCAATGTAGCCATTGAAGATATGGGCGGTCCAAACCACGGATCGGCGCTAGGCCGAGAAGACATTTGGCATCCAGAAAAAGATATTTATTGGGGATCAGAAGACGAGTGGCTGGGCGACAACCGCTATGGCGATACTCGCCAAGACCTCGAAAACCCTCTGGCAGCAGTACAAATGGGTCTGATCTATGTGAACCCACAAGGGCCCAACGCCAGCCCCGATCCCGCTTTATCTGCGCAAGATGTAAGAGAGACCTTTAAGCGTATGGCAATGAACGATGAAGAAACAGTTGCGCTTACTGCAGGGGGCCACACGTTTGGAAAAGCACACGGTGCTGCAGATGCCGACGAATATGTAGGCGCAGAACCAGAAGGCGCGCCCATCGAAAACCAAGGGTTTGGATGGGAAAATAGTTACAAATCAGGCAAAGGCGTCCACGCCATCACCAGTGGAATTGAAGGTCCTTGGACGACCAACCCTATTCAATGGGATATGGGCTATTTGACCCTGCTATTTAAATACGAGTGGGAATGCCAAAAAGGTCCTGGAGGAGCATGGCAATGGCACCCTGTCAATTGCGAAGAAGCCGATATGGTTCCACAAGTTGACGGTAGTAATGAAAAAGTATTACCGATGATGACTACTGCTGATATTTCGATGAAAGTCGATCCGATTTACAAAGAAATCTGTCAAAAGTTTCTAGCTAATCCGGATGCCTTTGGCGAGGCCTTTGCAAAAGCTTGGTTCAAGCTACTCCACCGCGATATGGGCCCAAAGTCGAACTATGTGGCAGGTGACTATAAAGATGTTGAATATATCTGGCAAGACCCCGTTCCAGCTGGGAAAACGCTTTCAGCTAGAGAAGAAAACGAAGTGAGAGAAGCCATTTCAGCAGCAGGGATCGACAATACAGTCTTGATTGAAACCGCATGGGCTTCTGCATCTACCTTTAGAGGTTCAGACAACAGAGGTGGTGCCAATGGTGCACGCATTCGCCTTGCACCACAAAAAGGTTGGGCAGTGAACCAACCCCAGCAGCTTGCCAAGGTCATTGCCGCTTATGAGAGTATTTCTACTCAAACCGGGGCGAGTATTGCAGATATTATTGTCATTGGTGGTGCAGTAGGAATTGAAAATCTTTCTGGTGCCAAGGTTGAGGTTACCACAGGTCGTGGAGATGCAACGCAGGACAATACTGATGTATCTTCCTTTGACTTGCTCAAACCGTGTGCTTGCGGGTTTCGAAATTATATCGAAAAAGAGTTTAGCGTTTCACCCGAAGAGTTGTTACTAGATAAAGCCCAACTTCTTGGACTTTCACCAGTGGAACTCACTGTACTTGTCGGCGGTATGCGCGCCATGGGCATTTCCCATTCTGGGGTTGGTCTTTGGGGGGATGGCAAACTAAGCAACCAGTGGTTTAAGCAGCTTCTGTCTATGGATTGCAAGTGGGAGCCCAATGGCTTTAATGTCTATAAAGGAGTTGATCGAAACTCTGGAGAAAGCGTAGGTTCCGCATCGAGAATCGACTTATTGTTTGGGTCAAACTCGGAGTTAAGAGCGATCGCCGAAGTCTATGCGCAAAACGACAATAATGATAAGTTTGTTGCCGATTTTATAAATACTTGGAACAAGGTGATGAACGCCGATCGTTTTGACCTATAAAATATCGTTACGAAAGACGAAGTTTATTTCACTGCTGGAATATGTTCAGGTCGATTAGCAGGAATCAGCGATGAGAATCGTGCAGAAATTACTATTCTTTTTCTCGGAATAAAAACTCATATCGTAAGCTCAAAATGTGATATGCTAGTGGTTGCGTAATACCCACCTCTTTTTCAAACATATATTTAAAGGAAATTGCACTTGCTTTTGAAAATCTTTTTTTTGACCCAAGAGACAATCGGAATTTGTCGTAGGCCTCGGAGCTGTAGAATTCGTCTAGCATAAAAAATTCGACGCTGAGTCGAGGGTCCATTTCCCAGCTTGGAATGTTATAACGGGTAGAAAGTTTATACCGCCAACGGCTGTTGTCCTTTTGATTGGTGACTACTTTGCGCTGTTTTTTGACTTGATGGAGAAGCCGAAGGCGCAAATCTAAACGGTTGAATTCGGTTTTTAATTGAGCAAAACCAAAAAAGCGATCGTACTTTTCATTTCCTTGTATTTTGCCAACATCATCCAGTCGATCAGTATTTCGATAGCCAGCTCCGACATCTAAAAAGGGTTTGAGGATATATTCGGCTTGTACTTCAAAAAAAGACTTATTGTAAGTGTCTCCTACTGATTTGAGTCTCAACTGAGCTACGAGATCCAGACTGAATTTTTCTGTGGGAGAATACTGGACTTGTATAGCATTCCAGCTCTCAAATCTTTGATTATCAATTTTTTCCAATTCATCTTGAGCAGATAAAACGTGGGTAGACATAAGAACACACAACATTAGGTAGAATCGAATTTTCATGAAATTTCTACTTAAGAGTTTATTATTTAGGTTGCGTAAAAATTGTTAGATCCGCACTATTTTCAATTTGATTAATTTTTTTGATTTTGAAATCGGAAATGGGTTTGCTGATGAGTTGCTCAAGGTGTACTGTCTTTTCAGTAAGTGTTAAGGATGAAAATTGATCAAATTTTTGCAAGGTTAAAGAGACCGTTTCCTTTTTTTTACGTCTAATTCTGGGAGAAATATTTTCAAAATAATTCACAATAAATACAATTGCAAAATTGGCAAAAAGCAGTTCAGCGTAGCTGACTTTTTTATTTGCTAGGGCATTTATAACGGCTACCCCAATGACCACAAATAAATAGGTCATTTCTTTAATGGGAATGGTACCTGTACGAAAACGAATGATAGTGAAAAGCGCAAATAAACCAAGTGCAAATCCCAATTCCAACTTAACGCTACTCAACAAGAAACACATTAAGAAGGTAACAATGGCAATAGTGTTATAACCAAAATAAAATTGAGAATTCTGGTTGTTTTTTAGATAAACTCGATTTGAAATCCAATAAACCACAAAGGAGTTTAGCAACAATCTTAGCAAAAGCTCAAAAAAGTCGCCCGAATTGATCAGTTTGATTCCAAAAAACTTTATTTCCTCGATATTTTCTATCATCACTTATAGTTTAAAACATAGATTAAAATCTACCAAACTAAAAAAATGGTTCCGCAATTGTACAAAAAATGTTTGATCTTTATCAAACATAGGGTTTCATTTCAGTCGGAACCCTTGGATTCATAACAAAAAACCATAATGGAGGAACCAAACTAAGCAAAATAGAAGCGGGATAGCCCACCGGTAAATGGGGGCTTTCTTTATGAGTTTCTAAAAGCTGGTATTTTTTAGTAGACTTAAAATGGTGGTCACTGTGTCTAGTCAATTCATACAAGACAATACGCCCAATGTTGTAATTTGAATTCCACGAGTGGTGAGTTTGCACACGTTCATAACGCCCAGATGGAGTCTTGGATCTAAGCAGGCCATAGTGTTCGATATAATTGATGCACTCCAAAAACAAAAACGAAATCACCCCAGCAACTAGGGCAAACAGCATGGCGGTTTGTGAAAACATAACCAATACGGCAACCAAATACAAGGGCTGGATCATGTGATACCAAAGCATATCGTTATAATAAGAGAAAAACGAACAGTTTTTGGCTGATAGCAACTCCATTTGCTTTTTCCAGGCATCGACATACTGTTTGGAAACCGAACGAATCAAAAAAGCATAAACACTTTGGTTGTATTTAGCTGTTGCCCCATCATCAGGTGTGGCAACTTTAATATGATGACCAAAATTGTGCTCGATGTAAAAATGCATGTACAAGCATGGAATGTAAAGGGCTTTACTCATCGTTCGCTCCAAAAATGATTGTCGGTGTCCTAATTCGTGTGCAACATTGATTCCATTGGTAGCTAACAAAATCCCTGCTGAAAGCGACAAGCCAATCCACTCTGAAGTTGAGAAGCTTTGGGTTGAGACTTGAAACAAACAAAAGGACATTAATCCAAACACAATTGGTAAATTGAAATACAACATCCAGTCAAAAAGTGTATTAACAGCCTTGCTATTGCGTGCTTCCTCATCCAAGTTGGTCGTATTTTTCCCTAACACGACATCTAATAATGGTAACACTATAAAGGCATAAATCACGGCTGTGTAAGTCCCAATTCCTGTTGATGCAAAAGAAACAAAAGCAGCCAAAGGGACAGTATACGCAAAAAGATATTTTAAATCTTTCATGGCTGAAAAATAAAATAATTATTTTAAAATAGCTATTTATAGTTGTGATAATCAGCTATTTGCTAGACTAACTTATCTGAAAAATTAAAATAGGTTTTATTCCAAAAAGCTATCTTACCCAATACCAAATAATACCTGGCTCTGTCATGTAACTATTGCTATCAATTCCATTAAATCTAATCCATGGAGTAGGATCAAATTGAGGTCGATTTGTTAAAAGTGTTCCCCACCAATTATTACAATCACCATCATCTGTTGTGATTATACCTTTTGACTGACTGCAATTTTGTTGAATTTGATACCATGGCATTCTTTGTCCGATACCATTGTCCTCAACGTAATTCCAATTTCCAAACTTTTGATTAATTGTAATGTTAGTTTGAGAACTGTCAGTATTAACAAAACTGTAGTTCCCATTAGCAGTCCAAATTCCTCCATAACTACCTCTTGAATTTGCATCAATCATATATTGAAAACCACTTTCACTTTTTTTAATATGATCAGCCCATCCAATAATTGAATAATTGATTGAATCTTTAACTGCTACTTCATTAATCCCTGGGGGGGTAGTAGAATTTTTTTCTAAAGCGTTTGTAATGGTCCATCCTTGATTAGACGAATTTTTCATAATTAATGTCCAACCACCCCCATCTGTAGTCATATCAGCATATATTTCAAATGGGGCCCCTCCATTCAAGTTAATATTTTCAATCCAATATATACCGTCAGGGAAGTTTGGGTAATCTTGCTTAATTTGATATGCAGAACTAGAAGCTGTTTCTGGACTTAAGCCATCTGGAGGAGGCGTATGAAAAAAACCATACTGACTTGGAACTATCTGACCATTAAGGTTTGAAAAAAAAATACCGGTAATAATAATTAGACTAGAAATTAATCTCATACTGTAAACTTAAAATTATCTAACCCAATACCAAATTACACTAGGTTTTCTCTGATTTACTGTTGTTGATAGACCAGCAATTCCATTATCATATATCCATGGAGCAGCATTCCAATTAGAAGTTCTTGTCAATAAAGTACCCCACCAACTACTACTTACATCGTCATCAGTTGTAATTAGCCCTTTTTTAGCACATGTCGTGCGATACCAGGGCATTCTTTTTTGGATTCCATTTCCGTTTGTCACATAATTCCAGTTTCCGAATTTCTGGTCAATTGTTACATCAGTTTGTGAACTGTCTGTATTTACAAAGCTATAGTTTCCATTAGCTGTCCAAATTCCTCCGTTTTCACCTCTTTCATGGGCATCAATCATGTATTGAAAACCACTTTCACTTTTTTTAATGTAGTCAGCCCAACCAATAATTGAGTATCCAACTCCTGATTTATTCATTACTTCCTCGTTAATTGTAAATGGGTTGCTTGTATTAAACGCTATCGCCCTCTCTTTTGCTAAGTCACAATTACCACCCCAAACATCGTAAGATGGGTTTTTCATAATTAGTGTCCAACCCCCACCATCAGTTGTCATGTCAGCATAAATTTTAAATGGTGTGCCACCATTAATATTATTGTTTGATATCCAATAAAAACCATCTATTGCTCCTGGGTAATCTTGTTTGATTTGATAAGCAGAAGTTGAAGCTCTTTCAGGAACTAACCCATCTGGTGGAGGTGGGTGTAAAAATCCAAACTGACTTGGAGTTATTTGACCATTTATGGTATTAAATGAGAAATGAAATATTATAATTACACATATACTCCACTTCATTTTTACAACCCTGTATCTCCTCCAATTAAAATGAGATCATTATTATTTTCGTCTTTACCAATATTTATAATTGAAACAACTGCATAACGTCCAGCAGTTTTATAGTGACCCTGCCTATTAAGTAAAATTACGTTCTGATCTTGAAAAATTTCAAAGTTTACTTGTCCATCACCCTTTTGTACTATTAGACAATTAAAACCTTCTCCAAGTCCTTCAGGAATATATAAAATTATATCAGTAATTCCCCCATTTACACTATCGTCAAACGTGCGAACTTTTCCGTTATCACTTGCACTTAAAAATGAGTCGCCGGCAGTACTAGCAGTATTATTTATTTCAGCATCAAAACCAAATATGGAACCTTCTGATGAAGTTACATCTCCAGTTGTATTAATCGTTGAAACATTTATAAAATTTCCATTATTTAAAGAAGCAACCCCATCAGTAATAGTTATACCTCCGTTAATATTTCCAATAACGCCTTCGTCTGTTATTATAACGTTTTTAAAATAAACACTACTCTCTGTGCTTACGTCTTGACCTATTGAGATTTCATCATTTGATATTGTAACTCCAAGACCAGCAGTGTAAGTCCCAGCAGGACCTGTTTCTCCTTGAGGTCCTTGATCACCAGTATCCCCTTTTATTCCTTGTGAACCCTGAGGGCCTTGGTCACCAGTATCTCCCTTTAATCCTTGTGGACCTTCATTACCTGAAATTCCTTGTAT
>MDSV01223439.1_pt1 | contig 10953 bp, 10 predicted proteins | sample 810851 | NCBI WGS metagenome assembly MDSV01 (sample SAMN05326640, study PRJNA326480) | marine metagenome | isolation source: seawater | place: Atlantic Ocean: North East | collected 2012 | reverse complement strand
TTTAATCTTAAAATAATGAGCCTTCTTGGAAAAAATATTTCGGCAAATCTCCTGTCGAACTTATGGTTGACCATACTCATGCTGTTTCTCACGCCTCTTTATATTTTAATTTTAGGTGTTGAGAGCTATGGGCTAATTGGGTTTTATCTATCGTGGGTCGCAATTTTAGGAATACTTGACGTATCGGTATCATTAACGGCAACGACAGAGATTGCCTGGCGTTCTGCGCGTCCTGAAATGAAAAAAACTATCCCAGTTTTGTTGAAAAGTTTAGAGGTGTGTTACTGGTTTGTTATTATAATCTTAGGGTTGGGAATTTTAATAGGAGCTTGGTTTTTTGGTGCTGGATGGTTTGAGGCTAAAAGTCTTTCGCCAGACCTAATTCGTGGTGTATTAATGCTGATGGCCGTCTCTTTGGTGGTCCAAGTTCCTTCGGGGCTCTATATCGGTGGGCTCATGGGCCTTCAACGGCAGGTGGAATGCTCTGCTTTACTAGCTATTTTTGGAACATTGCGAGGTCTTGGATCCCTTGCGGTGTTGTGGTTTATAAGCAGTGATCTTTACGCGTTTTTTTTATGGCAGATAGTGACAACTTTTATGCAGACTGGAGTTTTGCGTTGGTCATTGTGGAGAAGGATCGATACAAGTGAGCACTCGGCTCATTTTTCAGCGAAGATGTTACTCACGGTAAAACAATATGTAGGAGCCATAATGTTAATTGCAGTCCTTGGGATGGTATTATCACAAGCGGATAAAATGGTTCTTAGTGGGATAGTCTCTCTCGAGAGTTTTGGTTTTTATATGTTGGCTTGGGCAGTGGTATCAGGGTTTTCGCGCATTGCTACGCCACTAATCAATGCGTTTAGCCCGCAATTTACAGAATTGGTTGCCAAAGGTGATGAAGATGGTCTGGCACGTAAGCTACGGTTTGCATCGCAGTTGATGAGTGTATTGATTATCCCACCTACTGCATTGATTTTTTTATTTTCTAAGCCAGTCCTGCTCATCTGGATCGGAAACGAAAACACAGCAGAAGGGACTGCGTTGATTTTGACCATTATGGTGCTTGGTGGAATGTTTGCTAGCTGCGCACATCCGTCTCTTAGTATTCTATATAGTAGAAAGCAACTAAAGCCGGTTGTTGTTTTAAACCTAATCTGTGTGATTGGAGTGATTCCATTGTTGGTTTTGTCTGTTCACTATTTTGATACTATTGGTGCAGCTTGCATATGGAGCATTTATGGCATCTTTTATTACATTGGGTGCCAAATAATTGGACTTAGAGGTTTACCTAATACGACTATCTTTTCATCAATTTTAGAAAATTTTATTATTCCTTTTTTAGTGGCATTTGCTATTGCGGGGATTTCGGCATACTGGCTATCTGAGATAACAGGTAATCTAACGTTTGTTTTCCTCTTTTTATCTTCATTGGTTCTCGGGTGGTTTGCGGCGTTCCTTTCTTGTAAGGATCTGCGTGAAATAGTATTGAGAAAATGGATATTTAAAACGTAAGCTATGCATTAGTTAGTATTGAATGGAACTAGAAATTTGAATTGTCTTTTCCCAGGCTCTGGAATAGGTGCCCAGTTGTTAAATTTGGTCAAGGATTTGTTTGATCTCGACCGTACTCATATTATTTCTGATTATCTAAACGAAGATGAGACTGCAGTTTTATTAAGTGAAAACTGGAAACTAATAAAGCTTGAGCAAATCCGTTCTCGGGAAAATGATTATATCTTAGGTTTTCTGTTATGGTGGCCAACGATCCTTGAAGAGAAAATTTTAAATAAATTCAAGACAGGTATTGTCAACTTTCATCCAAGTTATCTTCCTTTCGGACGAGGTAAAGATCCATATTTTTGGTCTATAGTTAATGATGAACCATTTGGTGTCAGTTGTCATTTTATTGATAACAAAATCGATGGTGGAAGTCTTATTATCCAAAAAAGAATTTCTAAAGAATGGACCGATACGGGCGAAAGTCTCCGAGAAAAAGCAATAAAAGAACTTAAATTGGTTATTAAGGATTGGGTCAGTAAAGTCATAAAATCAGACTATGAATTGGAAAACATCACCAACTTAAGTGTGAATTATAGGAAAGATATGCTTAACAGAAGTTTCGTGGAATTAGATAGCCAACATAAATTTCGGGAATTTTTAAATCTGATTAGAGCCAAATCAAATAGTGGTCAAATTGGAGTAGTATTTTCAGACTCCGATAATCTTTTCCACGTCAAATTGCAAATACAGGAGTGTCCTAATGGACCAAATTCAAAAATTTAATATAGATTGTGAACAAGAAATTAAGCTTCAATCAGAAGATAAAGAATTTGTTGCTTTGAGCAGACAGTGGATTGAAAAGGCCAATGACTTAAAATACTCATATCATTTTACATGGATGGGTCGTCCTATCATCCAATATCCTACAGATATAATTGCTCTTCATGAGATTATTTATAAAACAAAGCCAACTTTTATAATTGAAACTGGTATTGCCCATGGTGGCTCTGTTACGTTCAACGCCAGCCAAATGGCTCTTTTAGATTTAGTTGATCCTTTGCCAAAAGGGAGAAAACGACATGTTTTTGCTATTGATATAGATATTAGAGAACACAATCGAAGTAAACTAGAAGAACATCCCTTGGCGAAGTACTTTACTCTCTATCAAGGCTCTAGCACAGACCCTACTTTGATAAAAAAAATTGAAGCGGATATTAATGGCTTACATGAAAATATAGATGGCGGTATGGTAATTCTTGATAGTAATCATACTCATGATCACGTTTTAAGAGAATTAAATTTCTTTGAAAAATTTGTGAGTTCTGGCAATTATTTAGTTGTTTTTGACACCATAATCGAATTTTTGGAAAATGCATCCTGGCCAGAACGTGATTGGGCTAAAGGCAATAATCCATATACAGCAGTGATTGATTTTTTGTCGCAAAATAGTGAATTTGAAATTGATAAATCGATTGACGATAAATTTATGTTTGGAGTTGGCCCGTCAGGCTACTTAAGGAAAAAATGATGATCCGTTATTGCACAAATTGTGTTTTGCCTTCTTGTAAGCCGGTTACTGCGAAAGAAGCAAAAAAAACAAGTGCTTCAGCTTCCAGCACCATTAACTTTCAAAATGGTGTCTGTGAGGCTTGTCGTTGGAATCTAATTAAAGAGAATAGTATAGATTGGGGAAAACGGGAGATTGAGCTTAAAAAACTGTTAGATAGATTTCGTTCAAGTGATGGATCATATGATGTAATCGTTCCGGCTAGTGGTGGGAAAGATTCAGTGTATGTCTCTCATATTTTGAAACATAAGTATGATATGACCCCTCTTACTGTCACCTGGGCTCCTAGCTTGTGGACTGAGCAAGGGCGGCGCAATCAAGAAAATCTTGTGAAATCAGGGTTTGACAATGTACTAATATCTCCAAACGGTGAAATTCATAAACTGTTAACTAAACTGGCCTTCACAAAATTAGGTCATCCTTTTCAACCTTTTATTTTAGGTCAAAGAAGTGTTGGTCCAAAAATAGCACTTCAATATAATGTGCGGTTGGTTTTTTACGGTGAAAATGTAGCAGAATATGGTAATCCATTGGAAGAAAACTATAATCCGCAAATGGATGTAAATTTATTTACTACTTACAACATTAAGGATCGAAAGACTATGCTCGCTGGGCATACGATCGATGAACTGGATGCAAATTTCAAAGTCAAACAGAAAGATTTAAACGCATATAATCCTCCTAGTCAGGCTCAATTAACTCAAGGAAAAATTGAAGTACATTATATGAGCTACTATCGAAAGTGGGTTCCACAGGAAAACTTCTATTATTCAGTGAAAAACACATTTTTCGAACCTGCTCCGACGAGAAGTAAAGGAAGCTATTCACGCTATTCCGGCCTCGATGATAAAATGGAGTGGTTACATTATCATCTTATGCACATCAAATTTTATTGTGGTCGTGCGATGCATGATGCCGCGCAAGAAATAAGAACAAAAAAGATAGATCGCGAAGAGGGTGTCGCGCTAGTAAATAAATATGATGCTGAACTACCCGAAGAATTTGTGGGTGATTATTTAGATTATATGGATATGTCTGAGGATCATTTTTTAGCTGCCCTTGATAGTTTTCGAGAACCAAGCAAGTGGAATAATTTTAAAGGTAGTTGGGTTAAAACGTTTCCGTTAACTTAACTAATTTATTAACTTCGGCTAACTCTAACAATGTCGCACCTATGCACAAAGAAGAACCTCAAATTTGGAATATGTATTATATGAGAATTTTGGCGAAAGTTGATACAAAATCAGAGTTTGTAATAAAAGGCGTGCAATTGGAAGGAGTGGAAAAAGTGGGCCATATTGATTTTATATTGCATGAGTTGGTCAGATTGGGCGTCAGCGAATTTATTTTATCTGATACGATGGCTTCTCTTTATATGCGTAACTCTCTGATTTCTGTAATCGGCAGGCACACAAAAGATTTTCGCTATCCGATTTGTGCTGGTGGTGGAATTCAGAGCGTTTCTGACGCCACGGATTTGATTAAAGCTGGCGCTGATAGGATATCGATAAACACATACGCTTTAGAAAATAGTTCAATAATTGGATCACTAACCAAGGCTCTTGGCATTTCATGCGTTGTTTCTCAAATTGATGTTAGAAAAATAAATAACGAATTTAGGTTGTTCACTCATGCTGGGCGTGAACTATCTGAATATGACTTAAAGAGTTGGTTAAATTTTTTAAGTGAAAATTATGTCGGCGAAATTGTTGTGACATCTATTGATAGAGATGGAACCGGCCGCGGTATAGATTGGGACCTTATAAACTTTATGGAAAGTGAAAGTCCTTTGCCTTACGTTTACTCGGGAGGGTTAGCAGACATGGCAGAACTAAAAAGTTTAGAAGGCCTAAAAAAAATGAGTGGTATTGCCGCAATGAAACTTTTTATTGATGGTTTGCCAAACTAGTCATGAAAAAAGTTTGTTTATTAAACTTGGGGCACTCAAACATTAAGAGCGTCAGAGGAGCTTTTGCCGCAATAGATGTTGAGACTTTAGTTATAGAAAAAATAGACAGTTTAGAGATTAACGCACCTTTGGTACTGCCCGGTGTCGGATCTTTTGGGGACGCCATGCAAAGACTGACTTCTGATGATACAAGTTATTATCTTGGTGAGGCATACAAAAAAGGACATCCTATACTTGGTATTTGCTTGGGCATGCAAATAATGTTCGAAGGCAGCGAAGAGGATATTAAAATTAATGGTTTGGGTTTTTTACCTGGCCACATCAGAAACTTAAACCAAAATATAGAAACATTCTGCCATCCTTCCAATATTGGTTATTCCTGTTTACATACTTCTAAAATCCAGGATATAGGCCAATACTCAAAGTTTGATGGTGAACATTTTTATTTTATGCATTCTTTTGGGCTTATTGACGATGAGCTAGCAACAGATCAAAAGTTATATATAAATTTTAATGGCCAAGAAGTATTGGCTATGTTTCAGCAACAAAATTTAGTTGGAATCCAATTTCATCCAGAGCGTAGTGGGGAGACCGGAGTGAAATTACTAGGTTCCATTGTTGACGAATTTAATATCTAAATGTTGCTACGTATTTTGATCCTTTATTGTTTAAGAAATAGGGGCTTATTATCACTGGTTTTTTGGATGGCTTGCGGCGTTCCTTTCTTGTAATGATCTGCGTGAAATAGTACTGAAAGAATGGATATGAAAAACGAGAAATCCCCTTTAGTCAGCATTGGCTTGCCCGTTTTTAACGGGGAAAAAAGCCTCGCTCAGGCATTAGATGCGTTGCTTGATCAAGACTATAGCAACTTAGAGATTATTATTTCGGACAATGGGTCTACGGATCGCACATCAGAGATTTGTGAAGAATTCCTCACAAAAGACTCAAGGATAAAATATTATCGTTCATCAGAGAACCGTGGTTCCAATTGGAATTTCAATCGAGTTTTTGAATTATCATCCGGTAAGTATTTTATGTGGGCTGCGCACGATGACTTGCGCGAATTATCATTTGTGCGTGTTTGTTTTGAAAAGCTAGAGCAATCTCCACAAGCCGTACTCTGTCAAACGCACACTGAAATGTTCGTTCAAAATAGAGAAGGCAGGCTATGTATTTCTCATCTAAACAGTTTCGATGGTGTGACAGGTCTAGTGGAGCGATACCGAGAAACTCTTAAGCATTTCCCAGCAGTAGCAATCTATGGAGTTTATCGTTCGTCTGCTGTGAAAAAGACACATATGCTTAATCGGTCCATTGCATCGGACTTAGCATTTATCCAAGAGTTATCAATCTACGGGAGCTTTGTTCAGGTTCCTGAAATACTTTTCAGTTACATTGGTCGAGAAAAATGGAACACCGTTCATGACGATTATAAAGACTTTTCGGGTGAGGATAGAAAGCCTTGGTGGTATCTTCCTTTTATAGTTTTATTCCGCGATCACTGGAGGAGGGTAGTGCGCTCCGAATTATCCTTAAATCTAAAGCTTCGTTTGTGGTGGGTTTTGATTGAGCATCAGGTAGGACAAATTGCTCTAAAAATATTCATCAAAGTTTTGAAAAGACTTTGTCCAGCAGCTTGGAAAGAGAGAATTGCATGGATGATATACGGTAGGTGGATGAAAGGCCCTAATTTGGAGATTGGCTGTGAAGATTTGTTTTTTGAGCGAGTGATAAAACCACAGTTGGGTTGGTGGAGATGAGTGAGATGTTTAATAAGCAATTTACCATTTTAAAAATTGATAATTTTGAAATATTTTTGATTTCTGACAGTTGTTTGTTTAAATGACTTTTCAAAACTTAAGTATCTTTCCTGCATGGATTAAATTTAATTAACTGGTTAAAAAATATGATAAAAAACTTAGTTTCATTGGACCGTAAAATTCGTATTGCTATAGTAGGTTGTGGAAGGATTTCACAAAAACATTTTGAGGCAATTGAACGTCATGCTGACCAATTTGAGTTGATTTCAGTATGTGATACGGATCCCAGTATTCTGTCTGTAAATTATGAAAAACATCATCTTCAAACCTACCTTCAACTTGATGAAATGTTGAAGAATGAGGACTTAGATTTAGTCGTTTTATGTACACCCAGTGGCTTACATGCGCAGCAAACAGAACTAGCTGCTAAATATGGTGTTTGTGTTGTGACTGAAAAGCCCATGGCTACCCGCTGGCATGATGGCGTGCGCATGGTCAAAGCTTGCGATGATGCGGGTGTGCAACTATTTGTTGTCAAACAAAATAGGAGAAACCATACTCTTCAGGTACTGAAAAATGCAATTGAAAAAGGGCGTTTTGGTCGAATTTATTTGGTTAACGTTAATGTATTTTGGACACGTCCCCAAGAATATTATGACAGTGCTAATTGGCGTGGTACATGGGAGTTTGACGGTGGCGCTATCATGAACCAAGCTAGCCACTATGTGGATTTGCTCGACTGGTTAATTGGACCAATTGAAAGCTTACAGGCATATACCGCAACATTAGCCCGTAATATTGAGGTTGAAGATACTGGCGTGGTAAGTCTAAAGTGGAGATCTGGTGCTTTAGGATCTCTAAATGTATCAATGCTCACGTACCCCAAAAATTTTGAAGGCTCTATAACCATTTTGGGTGAAAAAGGTACTGTTCGAATTGGTGGAATAGCGGTTAATGAAATTAAACATTGGGAGTTCTTGGAAACAGAACCGGAAGATTCGGATGTAATAAATACAAATTATGAAACCAGTTCAGTGTATGGCTTTGGCCATACCCTATATTATCAGAATGTTGTGGATGTGATGAGAGGTACTGCAGAACCTGAAACAGATGGGCGCGAAGGTTTGCGTTCACTTGAAGTACTAATCGCCACATATATTTCTTCTAGGGATGGAAAGCGTATTTCGTTGCCTTTAAACTATTAATATGAAAAATAAAATTCATCCAACAGCTATTATTGATGAAGGCGCCCAAATTGGCATGGGTACCTCTATATGGCATTGGGTGCATGTTTGCAGCGGTGCAATTATTGGTAAAGGGGTATCGCTAGGACAAAATGTATTTGTTGGCAATAATGTTAAAATTGGAGACAGGTGTAAGATCCAGAACAATGTATCAGTTTACGATAACGTGTATCTGGAAGAAGGCGTTTTTTGCGGACCCAGTATGGTTTTTACAAATGTACACAACCCGCGTTCGCTGATTGAGCGAAAAAGTGAATACAGAGACACTTTCGTTAAAAAAGGTGCAACTTTAGGTGCAAACTGCACAGTTTTATGCGGCTTAACAATTGGCGAATTTGCTTTCATCGGTGCAGGAGCCTTAGTTAACAGTAATGTGCCTGCATATGCACTGATGGTTGGTGTTCCTGCCAAACAAATTGGATGGATGAGTGAGTTTGGTGAACAGCTCGATTTACCATTGAGCGGTTCAGCAACAACTAAATGTAAAAACACAGGAGAGGTGTATTGTTTGGAGTTAAACTCAGTCACTAAGAAAAATACTTTCTCCAAACAGAACAGTACAATTTAAGAATGAAGTGGAATAAATTGGCCTTTTTAGGTTTTATTATCATTTAACCAACACGTAATTGCGCAAGGTTTTTGGTAAATCTTTACCGAATAGGTTCGACAAGTTTAAAATATTGATTTGCTGTCGCACAAGAAGTAGCGACGGTTTTAATTTAGACAACTAAGGAAAATATATGAATACTTTGTCAGGTAAAAAAATTTTAGTTACAGGTGGCGCCGGATTTATTGGAAGTTTCGTGGTATCAGAATTATTAAAAGAAGATGTTTCAGAGGTGGTAATTTTTGACAATTTCTCACGTGGAAGCAATACGTACATTGAGGATCAGCTAAAAGATCCGCGATGCTCTTTAGTCCAAGGTGACTTGCGAGAAATTGATGTTTTAAACGAAGCTATGAGTAAATGTAATTATGTGGTTCATCTGGCTGCTATGTGGCTGCTGCACTGTAAAGATTTTCCTAGAACGGCATTTGATGTAAATATTCAGGGAACCTTTAATGTTTTAGAAGCATGCGTAAAAAACAATATTGAACGCCTAGTGTATTCTTCGTCAGCTTCAGTTTATGGTGATGCCGTAAATGTTCCCATGACAGAAGATCACCCTTTTAATAATCGAAATTTTTATGGAGCCACTAAGATTGCTTGTGAAGCCATGTGCCGAGCATTTTACGATCGGTATGGCTTAAAATATGTTGGTCTGAGGTATATGAATGTTTATGGACCACATCAAGATCAAACCGCTGCTTATACGGGGGTGGTTCCAATTATGCTTAATAAAATAGATGATAATGAGCCTCCTACTATAAATGGTGATGGAACTCAGGCTTATGATTTTATTTACGTTGAAGATGTGGCACGTGCGAACGTACTCGCATTGAAGTCCATATCTAGTGATGAGTTTTATAACGTTGGCTCAGGAGTTCAAACTGCTATTTCAGATTTATGTGAGTTAATACTCGTACTAAAGAAATCAAATTTGAAAGTAACCTACCGACCTTACAGCAAAGATGATGCGCGGCGCTTGGTTCAAAATCGCATTGGTTGTCCCAAAAAAGCATCTGAAGACCTTGGTTTTGATTATGCTTATTCATTAGAACAGGGTCTTAAACGTTTAATTGAGTGGCGCGACAATGGTAAGGTTTGATAGATAGAATGAAAATTAGTGTTCCTATTGCTAAAACAAGCCTTCTTGCTTCTGAAATTCAAAGCGTTTTTGATCCACTCAATAGCGGTTGGTTGGTTCAAGGCCCAAAAGTAGCCGAATTTGAAACAAAATGGTCAAATTTTACGGGTGCGAAAAACTCTATTGCAGTGACCTCATGTACGAGTGCACTGCACTTATCTCTCGCTGCTTTAGGCTTTGGTCCCGGCGATGAGGCCATTGTGCCAGCATTCACATGGATTTCCACGGCAAACGTTGTAGAACATCTTGGCGGTAAAGTTATTTTTTGTGATATTGATCCAATTACCTTCAATATCGATATAAATCAGATAGAGAGTAAAATATCGTCAAAAACAAAAGCTATAATTCCAGTTCATTTATTTGGTTTATCGGCAGATATGGATCCCATCAATGAAATTGCTAAACAGAAAAATTTATGGGTTGTCGAGGATGCGGCATGTGGTTTTGGAGCAAAATATTATGGTAACCATGTTGGAACACTAGGAACCACTGGTTGCTTTAGTTTTCACCCTCGAAAAGCAATTACGACTGGTGAAGGTGGCATGATAACTACGGTAGACACGGAGTTGACGGAAAGAATTAAATGTCTGAGAGATCATGGCGCAGCAATGTCTGACTTGCAGCGCCATTTGGGCGCAAAGCCCTATTTGCTTTCCGATCATCCAGAAGCGGGTTTTAATCAAAGAATGACTGATATCCAAGGTGCTTTGGGTTCAGCACAAATGTCTAGAGCCCAACAAATTGTTGAAGAGCGTCAAAAGTTGGCGCAAATTTATGATGATGCCTTCGCAGATTTAAATTGGTTGAGAACACCATTATGTCCAGATGGATTTAACCATGGTTATCAGAGTTATGCATGCATGTTTAGGCCTAGTGCAACCAACTTGGCCGAAGTAAAGGCCGTAAACAAAGCTCGAAATAAGGGAATGGAAATGCTCCAAAGTAATGGTATTTCAACCCGTCCAGCAACACATGCGGTACATATGCTTTCTTATTATAAAAAGAAGTATGGGCTTTTTCCCGAAGACTTTCCAAATTCATATTTGGCTAACGACTGTAGTATTAGCTTACCTTTATTCAACGGCATGACAAAAATTGAACAAGAGTATGTTATCGAGCAAGTACTTTGCACACTGAATGGGTAATTATGGCCCATAAATGGTAAATGAGAATACGTAAAAGATTTTTTTCTTTTTCATAATTCAATAAATTTGTAGTT
>MDSV01196151.1_pt1 | contig 10953 bp, 8 predicted proteins | sample 810851 | NCBI WGS metagenome assembly MDSV01 (sample SAMN05326640, study PRJNA326480) | marine metagenome | isolation source: seawater | place: Atlantic Ocean: North East | collected 2012 | reverse complement strand
GACGGAGAAACTGTTCTACTCATTATCAGGTTTAATTCTGTGCGCTTACAACCTGTCATTACTAAATAAAAAAAGGCTATATAGTTTTGCGCCTTTTTGCTTATTAGTTAAATTTTTATTTTGTTTTATATAAACAAATTACTAGTGTAAGTATAACAAACTTTCTGAAAATATGGTATGTGTAAGAAGTATTAATTTTAATTTATTAATAATGGAACTATTTGCGCCGCAACGTGCTTTAGTTATCTATGAGCGCACTAATTAAATATCCTGTTAGTTTAATTCGACCCCTTTATGAGCGCACTTCTTTTCATCGTTCGGTGATTGATGAAATGAATAATGATTTGCTCAAACCTGCTTATTCACATTGCCGCGCAATTACTCGTTACTATGCGAAAACCTTTTATATGGCCACACGGTTTTTACCTAATGATAAGCAAAGAGGCATATTTGCTATTTACGGATACTGTCGCTACATAGACAACCTGGTAGATGATAATGTGGATCTGATCAACAACCAATGTGTACCTAACGAGCAGCTATCTGATCAATTAGATAAACTCAGATCTAAAATCTCTGATATCTATGCGGGTAAAGTTGAATCTGACGACCCAATTTTTACCGCTTTTGCAGACACCTTCCTTTATTATGAAATTCCACAAGAACTCCCACTGATGCTCATTGATGGAGTGCACCAGGATTTATACAAAACTCGCTTTTTAAATTTCAAAGAAATTTATGACTACTCATTTAAAGTAGCATCAGTTGTTGGTTTAATGACTACCCCCGTCTTTGGTTATAAAGATGAACAGGCATTGAATTATGCTGCTGACCTGGGTATAGCTATGCAGTTGACCAATATATTACGCGATGTGGGTGAGGATATTGATCGTGATCGTATTTATCTGGCACAGGCTGAACTCACTGCTTTTGGCTTAACTGAGCAAGATATATTAAGTAGACGGGTGAATGATCGGTTTGTTGAGTTCATGAAATATCAAATAAAGAGAGCTAGAGATTATTATCAGCGCGCAGAAAGAGGTATTTCTATGCTGGATCGAAACGCTCGACTTCCGGTGTACTTAGCACGATATAATTATGCCAAGATTTTAGATAAAATAGAGGAAAATAACTATGATGTTTTCACTTCTAGGGCCTATCTCACTAAATTTGAAAAGCTTAGTATACTTCCTCAGATACTGTACAAAATAAACACAGCTTCGTAATTCAGCTTAGTTAAAGTCACGTTTTTTTCATCTTTCTACAACTTCGCCTTAGTTAGAAGTGTGCAGTTTAGTATCTTATCAATCTATTCAGGATACAACCATCTTCTAGTGTACAGAGCAGAATCTCATACCATACTGTATTATGAGGCAGATTAATAAAATACTTATTGCGAACCGTGGTGAGATAGCTGTTCGCATTATTCGGAGTTGTTCATCCCTCGGCATAAAAACAGTGGCTGTATACAGCGAGGCAGATGTCTTTTCACCACATGTTCGAATGGCTGACGAATCGATATTTATTGGTCCTGCTGCTTCATCTCAAAGTTACTTGGTTATGGATACTATTTTAAAGGCCGCAGTTCGTACGGGCGCCCAAGCCATTCATCCTGGATATGGTTTTTTGAGTGAAAACGCCACCTTCGCTAAGAAATGTCAAGAAGCTGGAATTGTATTTATTGGTCCATCAACGAATGCTATTGAGCTGATGGGAGACAAAATGAAAGCTCGTACATTGGTCCAAGAGCATGGAATACCTTTTCCTCCTGGCTTAGTTGAGCCTATACTCCCTAACGATAATGTTGAACAAATCGCCAGCGAAATTGGATACCCCATTCTCATAAAAGCAGCGGCTGGCGGTGGTGGCAAAGGTATGCGTATAGTCTATGAGGAATCGGAGCTCAAAAAGGCCTTAAAAATGGCATCTTCTGAGGCGCAAAATGCCTTTGGGGATGCGCGGGTCTACATAGAGAAATATCTTAAAAACCCTCGACATGTCGAAATACAAGTGTTAGCGGATGAGCATGAGCAGTATTTTCACTTATTCGATAGAGAATGTTCCATACAACGGCGGCATCAAAAAGTGGTAGAGGAAGCGCCTTGCGTCATTTTAACCGATGATTTACGAAAGAAAATGGTACAGTCAGCCATCCAGATTGCGAAAGGCTGTAATTACCATGGTGTGGGTACCGTCGAATTCCTAGTGGACAAACACTTGGATTATTACTTCTTGGAGATGAATACTCGGTTGCAAGTTGAGCATCCGGTAACAGAAATGATCACAGGCTTAGATTTAGTTGAGTTGCAAATACGGGTAGCAAAAGGAGAGAAATTGGATTTGTTGCAGAAAGATATTCAGATTCAAGGTCATGCCATCGAATGTAGAATTTATGCCGAGGATCCATTCCATAACTTTTTGCCAGACATTGGATTTTTAGCCAAACATCGGATTCCGTCTGGAATGGGGGTTCGTGTCGATAGTGGGGTAGAAGAGGGTGCTGAGGTACCTATTCACTATGATCCTATGATTTCAAAACTGAGTGTACATGCCCCCACCCGTGATAAAGCCATAGAAAAGATGAGAACAGCACTTAGTGAATACGAAATTGAAGGATGCCAAACCACTATTTCCTTCTGTGACTATTGCATGCAACATCCCAGCTTTACTCAAGGTCAGTATGACACTCATTTTGTCTCGGATTTTTTCACTCCCGATTTAGAGCATGATCGACTTAGTAATAAGCATTCAAAAAGCCAGCCTGATTTGAGTGTTATTGCTTTAATGGCAGGGGTACTTTTTGAGCATAAATCCACAAAAAAAGAACATAAAACATCTACAATTACCTCGTCAGCTTCACCTGCCAGTACCCCTTGGTGGACGGAAAGAAGAGCCAACTAATGTTATGAATGAAGTATTATTTAAACAGTTAACCAATTTAAAGACGGAGGAGCGAAATCCGCACACTCAAGACATTGATTTAGATGATGCGCTTAGTATCGCTCAAAAAATTAATAATGAAGACCAAAAAGTGGCAGAGGCAGTTTGTGAAAAGCTACCTCAAATAGCTCAGGCTATCGATTGGGTGGCCCAAGCCTTATCCCTAGGTGGGCGGTTACTCTATTTTGGAGCGGGAACCAGCGGTCGTTTAGGGGTATTGGATGCCGCAGAATGCCCACCCACTTTTGGAACGAAGCCCGAACAGGTTCAGGGATTTATTGCAGGCGGTGAGGCCGCAATGTTTGTAGCTCAAGAAAAGGCAGAAGACCAAGAAGATATTGGAATAACTGATTTGAATGCGGTTCATCCCACTCGGTCCGATGTGATTTGTGGACTAGCTGCAAGTGGACGAACTCCTTATGTGCATGGAGCGCTAAAGCGAGGTATGGAAATTGGCTGCAAAACCATTTTCGTTACTAGCGTTCCAAAGGAGCAGCTCACCATCACCCCAGACTTAGTGATTGATGTGCCTGTTGGTCCTGAGGTGATCATGGGGAGTACTAGAATGAAAAGCGCTACTGCCCAAAAAATGGTGTTGAATATGATTACTACTGGCGCAATGATCCGTCAAGGTAAAGTCTATGAGAATGTGATGGTTGACCTTATGCTAACCAATGCCAAATTGGTAGAACGGGCAAAGCGAATTATCATGAATTTCAGCTCACTGGATTATAAAGGGGCCTCTGAAGTATTAGAGCAGGCTAATGGGCATGTTAAAACAGCATTGGTCATGGCACTTGGTGGGCATTCAAAAGAAGAAGCGGAATCGCTGCTTGAAGCTCATCAGGGATTTATTCGAAAGGCTTTAGATTCATAACCTTAGGTAATGATGATGTCAATCAGACTATTTAGTATCTATATGTGGCTGTATTATAGCCTGCTTTTTATAGTTTTTTTCGTACTCATATCCCTCACTTTTCTAATCACGTTACCCTTTGATCCCTACCGGCGCATACCCAATAGAGTGCTGTCTTGGATGGCATGGTGTATGATGCATCCCAGTCCAAGTTGGCAGATTCAGATTGAAAATACTGAATTACTCAATGAAAAAAACCCAACAATATATGTGTGTAACCATGAAAGTTTTTTGGACATCCCTCTAATTTACCAACTACCAATTCGGATGAAATGGGTGGTTAAGCATAGTATGATTTACATTCCAATTATGGGTTGGATGGTTAGACTGACGGGGCATTTAACCATCAACCGATCCAAAAAATCAGCCCTTAATAAGTTGAAGAACCTAGTTCAACCACTAAAATTTGGTATTCCAGTGATGCTTTTTCCAGAGGGTACACGCTCTCTTGATGGAAGTCTACAACCCTTTAAAAATGGGGCCTTTTTATTAGCAATGGAACATGGTTTTCCTATTCAGCCTCTGGTAATAGAAGGGGCGTTTGAAGTGTTGCGATCCGGGAGTTCTTTATTTCGACCGAAGGCCCATTTTCGGTTGCGAGTTCTCCCAAGCGTTGAATCCAAAGAATTTACTTCTATGTCCGAGCTGAAACAAACTGTGCATAGGAAAATGTCGGATGCGTTGACAGAGTTAGAATCTGCTCAGCAGAATTAAACCAAGACAATTCAAGGGATTCCTAGCTATCCATTTCTATCTAGCCATTTTAAACACTAGATTACAGAGTATGTGGTTCGACTCATTCCCCATTTATTGGTCTTTGTATAAAAAAGCATATCCGCTACGCATGATGGGCGCGGTATGTGGGGTCTTGATACTCTTCATCGCATTATTTAAATGGCCAATGAAACCTAAGTCAAACCCAAGTCAACAACAAACAAAGTCCATTTCTAAGGAAGAATTGGTGCTTCAACCCATGATAGTAACTCGTCAAAATGTTGGCGCAGCAGCTCCGCCAAAACCAATCGTCCCAGCTTTAGCACCTGAATACCGACTCATTGAGGAAGATTTCTTAACCATAGAACGACCGAATCTCTTGGTTGCTGAGTTTGAGCAAACCCGAAATAACAGTACGGGGTGGGTAGGGGATGAGCAAAAAATTACAGGAGATCCTGATCGCGTAGCTCGCATAAAAAAAATCGTAGAGCCAACTTACGCCAATGAGGCTTTAGCGAGTAGTGTACAATATATAATCGGAGTAGAAATGGTCATTGACCTTTCCGGTAGGGTTGTAGAAGCCTACATTTCTTCTATTGAACAGCTACTCTCTAATGGTGAACGAATCAGGCGAGAGCAGGTGCAGTATGGGATATTGGAAGCTATTGTAGAGGCCGCCTTTTTATGGGAATTTACCCCCGCAGTTAAAGAAGGCCGGCCGGTTAGAACTCAAAGAACCGAACTTTTTCTTTTTGGCTTGTAAATTGTGAATACCTCATAATAGACGTATATTTCCATTAGCTTTGGAGAGGTGCCGGAGTGGTCGAACGGGCTCGCCTGGAAAGCGTGTGTGCCCCCACCGGGGTACCGAGGGTTCGAATCCCTCCCTCTCCGCGTACTATATAGAATTACTATTTTTTAGGTTTAATAGATCTAATAAATTATTTTTAATGAATATTCAACCAATTATTATTGGCATATGAAAATTAAATATTTAATTGTTTTGGCAATTTTTGTGGCTTGTGAAGTACCTGAAGCTCCAAACTTTACTTTATCACAGAAATTTCAAGCACCTATAATAACTGACTACACTATTAAGGTGATGGGTGATTCAAATATTAATAATGTACTTATTGATACTACTTCTCAGGACTTAGATTCTTTATTTACAGTTATTCAGTCTGGAGATGATATTGGATTTATTTCAATAAATAAAAATGAAGAATTCGAATTTGGTGATTTGAACGATGCTATACCAGAAATTGATACTGATAAAACTGAATTTAATGCTGAAGTTGGGGAAATAAGTATAGGTGATTTTTCCTCTGGAACGGGTAATTTAGGGGAGGCAAATTTTCAAGACCTAACTGGAATAAATCCTTCTACTATACCGGTGGGCATCCCTATACCTGGTGGAAGTTCACCAACACCTACTAAAATTGATGTTGGAAATAATACTGATTTTTTTAAAAGTGCAACAATAAAACGTGGGTCGATTCAACTTACATTAACTAATGATTTAGGATTTACGATAAACGAATTAAATATCGTTTTAAATTCAGGGGAAAATTTTGTTAATGAAGCTACCATAACAAATTTCAATACTAACACATCAAGGAACGCAACCATAGCGTTTAATGCTGGTGATAAACTAGAAAACATAAACGTCGATGTTTCAGTTGTGTGGAATGCACAAGTTCTAACAGGAGAAGTTAATTCACTTATAGTAAATGGTATAGAGGGTATTGACTTAGTGGCTTCTGAAGTAGAAGCTGCACTCGAACCTCAGGATTTCTCTACAAGTAATACTACTGATATTGAGACAGACGAATTTCAGTTTACCAGCACTGAACATTATGTAGAACTAGAGTCCGGTGTAATTGATATTGATCTTATTGTTAGCGATTTGGACCTTACAGTGGAAGAGTTAGTTATTACATTTAATTCAATAAGAAAAGCTCCATATACAGAATCGGACGGATTAGTTATTTCTTATGTTGGTGAGGATAAGATTGAAAGAAAATCAAGTACACCAGCAAAATCGATTGATTTAGCTGGATATAGATTATATGCCACTAATAATCAAGTTAGTTACTCAATAAGAGCAATTACTGAAAATACAAAAACGCTGCCTTCAAATGACAGATTTCGGAAGGTTAATGAATTGCATTCTGTATCATCTGGTGTTTCAATCACAAATATAAAAGTGGCTGAAGCATACGGTGTTCTAAAATCTAAAACAGTACTATTGGGTGAAGATGACACTGCCAATGGTGCTGAAATCATTGATTTATATAATGAAACAGAAGCAGAAATAATCGAGATCAGTGGATTAGAAGATTTATCGAGTAAACTGGAAAATTTAGAATTCACCCAAGCAAGATTATCAATTAATTATGCGTCAAACATAGGTTTATCTACATCAATTTATGCTTCAATAATGGGTATTGATGGCAATGATAATGAATTTTATTTAACTGGAAGTGAAGGTTCTTCAAATTTTGTAAGTGCATCTGATAACGTATCTGGACTGCAGAAAAATGGCATTGATTTGACTTCATCTGAGTTGGTTAAATTTGAAATATCTCCAAGTGTAACAGGAGAACTAATAGAAGGTAGTATTGAATTTAACCAGAACAATTCAACAGTCATCGATTTCCTAAATAATTTACCTAAAGAAATTAGATTCATCGGCAAAGCAGTAATTAATGAAGATGGTGGAGAGGCATTAATATCAACACCACTTGAATTTACTCCAAGTTTTGAAGTTGAGTTACCATTAGCTTTAAAAACATCTGATACGGCTACTTACACAGATACTCTAGAATCAGACGCCTTGGCTGACTTACCATCAGAGGATGATCCACTAGGTATTAATGGGGGTCAATTAATTATTAATTATGAAAATAGTATTCCTTTAAGTTTTGGAATTGAATTAACATTTTTGAATGAATCTAAAGAAAAATTAACTGATGTTCCGATGCTTAATGATGATCCAATTAATGTTCTAGCTTCAGCTATCGATGATTTAACGAAATACTCTAGCGAACCAAATATAAATAGTACTACTATATCACTCACAAAAGATCAGTTTGACCTATTTAACCAAACAAAATATATAGTCTTCACAGCAAAACTAAATACCTCTAATAATTCGGAAATTAAATTAAGATCTTCAGATTCATTAATTGTTGATATTTCAGCAAGTTTAGAGTTGGAAAATGTGATAGGAGACAACTAGATGAAAAACTATTGTAATAAATTAATTTCTTTAGCAATATTTATAGTTTTTTATTCTATAAATAATAACACGAATGCACAAAATCGTCATTACAATGCGATGACCCTAGGTATGGGTGGGGGTGGAGTTGCATTAATTGATGGATATCATGCTAATTTCTTAAACCCAGCAAATCTTATGATAGATAATCATGAAGGATCTGTTTATCTAAATCAGCTTGGGTTTATGGGTACTGGAATTAGCCTAGACGGATCATTACTCAATATTAATGTTTATAATGAGTATTTAACCAAAGGTTTGACAATTGAGGGACAAGTCCAAGAAGACATGCTAGATTCTTGGTTCGGAACAAATGACAAAGATCAGAGAGCTATTAATATATCAAATGACATAGTACCCTTTGGTTATTCGAAGAGAACAACCGGTGCAACTATGGGAGGAGAATCATTGCCCTTTTATAAGAGAGCAGGTTTTTCTATAGCAACTAGGATTAGAAACAATCAAGAATTTACAATAAATAGAGGCTTTGCTAATGTATTTTTCAGTGGATTAGACTCAGATAAATTTTTAGAGCCACATCCATTTGATCTTAACACCAAGTTTTTATCATATGCTGAAGTTTCAGTTGGATATGCAACAGCTTTGCCAATACCATTTAAAGGCATAATTAAGAAGTTACCCCTCATTAATGATATTGATATATTTGTTGGTATTGCACCTAAATATTTAATAGGCATACAATCATTTGAATTGGACTTTACATCAACACTCCAAGTTAACTCTCCCTTCGTCAAGGGTAACATGATTATCCACGATTTTGATTACAAATTATATACTTATGGAGAGATATCGGACAATTTGGAAGAATATGCAGAAAAAAAATCAGATGGTAAAGATCCTTTGCTTGCTGACTATACTGGTTATAGTGGTTCTGATATAGGAACCCTTGGGTCAGGCTTTGGTCTAGATTTAGGTGTAACGCTGGCCATGGATGTTTCACTACCTATTTTGAATGTATTAGACAAAAATCAGCAATTAAGAGTTTCTCTATCATTAACTGATCAAGGAACAATATCATACAACAATAATCCTATGGTGTTCAATGGAAAAGGTACCTTTGAATTTGATCCCGACATAGGAGATGAAGATCCTAGTGATTTCTTTAATGATTTAGCTGATAGTCTACAAAATGATATTTATGGCAACTTTACTTCAGAAAGTTCTGTTGAAAAGTCTTATGAATTACCGGCAACAGTAAATCTAGGAGCAGCTTTAATAGTAGGTAAATTACTTGTTTCGGGTGATATTTCATATGGATTTAATGACATTAGCAATAACGTTACTGAACCTATCTTTACTTTTGGTACACAATATAGATTTTTCGATTTCATCCCTTTAAGATTTGGTACTCGAATAGGTGGTGGAACATCTACTGCTTTTTCCACTGGTTTTGGGATTGATTTAAAAAATCTTGAGTTTTCTGTAGGAGGACTTATAGTTACAGACTCAAGTATTGGTGGAGCTAGTTTAACTGGCGTATTAAGTGGGCTAATTCTTCGATTCTAAATAACTATTAATTACTTGAATCTGCTCAATCTTACTTCTTTTGAAAGAAAACCTTTTCCACATAAATAGTTTGAGAATACCTTTGCATAGTAATGACTATTTAAAAGCCCTTTTGAGCCTAAGCCTCTAAACACGTAATGGCCCTTATAAGTAGGTAATTCATCTATAATAGGCATTCTATCCGGTGTAGAAAATCGGAACCCTGCCCACATAGATTCTTGAACAATTCTGCTAGATAGATTCTTGTGTATTCTATCCAATTTATTTTTTAGATATAGGGTACCTTTAAGATCCGGTTTTGAGCTAGAAAATCGATGTTCATAGGTGCTTCCCATGACTAAATTACGACCATCCAAAGAACATAAGTACCCCTGTGCGCTAATGGCATATTCTTTCAAAAATGAGCTTCATTTATTTGTTTGATTACCTTGATTTGTGACCACCTGTATGGGTAAATTATCCTCATAAGTTGAATCTACTAACTTAAATTGCAAGGTTTGTCCCTTCACTATTATACCAGGTATCATTGCTTTAATCATTTCTTCCGCACCGGTGCAGTGGATAATGATATCCGCTTGCATCTCAGTAGCTTCATCTCTAAATACCCAGTAATTGGGGTCTGCGAGTTGTTCAGCATTACACATTTTATGTGACTGAGATGTAAAGCTCTCATACTCTTCCAATAATGAAAAGTTAGGATGATCACTTAGCCAATTTATCAGATTTTGAAGGTACATTTTAGGATTAACTACATACCCATTGTGTACAATCAAGGCTCCAAAGCTAGGGTTAATCAAAGGAAATCGTTCGGCTACTTCTTTCGCAGTCACCCATTCTGCAACTCCTTTTACCCATTGATCTGAAAGATAATTTTTGTGGGTTTTTTGAGCTATTTCTGCGTTAAAGCAAGGTCGGATTATACCTCTGTTTTGAATAAGATCGTGCGCGTTGGAAAACGGACTTAACAGTTGTAAGGCGTCTATTTGGGCAATTGACTCTAAACTTTTAAATCCTTTTTTAGCAAACCTACCTGTTGCAGGATTTATCATTGCTAGGGGAGTGCCTGAGGCCCCAGATCCAATGGTATTACGTTCAACTAAAAGTACTCGTTTACCTTGCATAATTAAATAATAAGCAAGTAAACAACCTGAGAGTCCTCCACCTATGATTCCGTAGTCAAAACGCATAAAGTGTACCTTCTATTTAATTGAAAAGCAACCGAAGTTTAGAGACATTAGTATAGCATGTATTACGCAGATTTGTGCTATGCTATCCAGCTCTTATTGAATGTAGGTGAAGCTATATTGTTATCCGCGATAGTTCCTACGTTCGATTAGTTTTTTAATTTTTTTGTTTCCAATCCAAACTTTAACGTTCGTTTCTATATCGATGAGTTCTAAATTCACGGTATAGAATATAGCAGTGGTTCGACCATCGGGTGCATCATCCAGAATAGAACTGATATTTCCGATGAGCATATAATCGGCACCTAGCTCTCTTGCCATAGCACTCATGCTCTCTAGGGAGGAGTAGCTTTGCTGGTCTAGTCGCTCATCTCTAATTTCCATTCGTTCTG